>Ga0181402_1000059_pt1 | contig 35426 bp, 53 predicted proteins | sample 25SPOviralmetaG_FD_130131 | JGI IMG/M metagenome (GOLD analysis project Ga0181402, IMG submission 130131) | Marine viral communities from the oligotrophic San Pedro Time Series (SPOT) site, San Pedro Channel, CA, USA - 25 SPOT_SRF_2011-08-17 | ecosystem: Environmental > Aquatic > Marine > Strait...
GATAATATTAGTCCAGTTCCATACTTATAACCACACCCAAAGTTTTCATTTACTGCTGAACTACCTAATGCTACAATAGCTAAATCTCCAGCACCATTCCAACCATCAGGTCCTTGAACATAAACATTATCATTCAATACTTCCAAATTGTAAGTGTGTCCTGATGCACTTGTTCCACCTATTAAGACATTACCTGGTGGAGATAATAATAAATTTGTTGTGCTACCATCTAAGGTTAGGTAAGTAGTTTCTCCACCGCTTCCATCATCTGATTTAAGTATGATGTCTTTATCTGTTGTTCCTTGCTGAATAATTAAATCTCCAGTTCCATTTTGTTCTATATAACTATTAGAGCCATCGTGATATAGTTTTAAATCAAGGTGTGTTCCAAGTTGTATTACAATATCATCTGCTAGTTTTATATTTTTATTAAACTCTGTTCTTCCTACACTACCATCTAATGTTAGGTAGGCAGTCATACCATCTGAACCATCGTCTGATTTTAATATTACATCTTTATCTGTAGCATCATTTTGAATAATTAAATCGCCAGTACTGTTCTCTATTTTAGTGTCTGTTCCATCGTGGAATAAAGCCAAATCATCGCCATCGCCAATCGTTAATTTTTGATTATCATTAGGAAGTCCAACTTCTCCTACTTCACTTCCATCAATTTTAATAGCAGTTATATTACTACCATTATCATTAACTTGAAGTCTTATATCTCCATCTTGAGTTGCATTTTTAAGATAGGCAGTAACTGTATCAACATAAATTTTAAAATCTTCACTATCGCCCCATCTCATTTCCAAATTATCGCCAAGTAGTTTTAAATCTGTTCCATCAAAAGTAAGATTGGCTTCTGCATCTAATTCTGTTGTAGTAGAACCTATTGTTACCAATTCATTTGCAGTAGCATTATTTACAGCTGTTATAGCCGCAGTAGGCGGTGTATCAAATGTTAATGTACCGCTACCATCTGTTTTCAAAAATTGTCCTGAAGAACCATCTGATGTTGGGAAACTATATGCTCCATTAAAGGTAATCTTACCAACTGCTGCCATATCAATATCAAAAGGTGTAATAGCGCTTGCTCCGTCGGTTCCTTTGATAGTAAAGTTTTTATCTGCTACTCCTAAAGTTAGTTCAAGATTGCCTGAGCTAGCATTAGCCATAGATAATAGTTGTTGGTTATTTAAATAATAATGTATTTCATTAGCAGTTTCAAAATCTATTTTTGTTTCATTATCTTCTCCAATCTTAATATCTGTTGCTAATAAAGAAGTAATTCCTGTCTGCGCTGCGTCAACAGCAAAATCTATTGTGTTATCTGCATCTTGATAGGTAACAGTAATACCACTTTCAGTATTGCTTGACATCATAGCTCCTGCGGTATCTGATATAAGCTCTGATAAAGTAGTTCCGTTTACAGTAATAGCATCTGCTTCCAAAGTACCATCAATGTCGGCGTCTCCTGAAATATCTAAACTACCTGCATCTAATTCTCCTGATAGTGTTATGTTTCTAAATGTGCCAATATCTTTATTGCTATCAACTACTACTCCCAAACTTCCAGTAACCGTACCTGCAGTTACTGCATCTAAAACATTTAGTTCTTCTGGTGTTGCAGAGATTTGTGTTGTTGAAGCAGCTGCTAATACTGGTATAGTACCAGATACATTTGGTAAATTAATTGTTCTATCTCCTGTTGGGTCAACAATAGATAAAGTAGTTTCGTGTGCATCTGCTGTAGCACCTTCAAATATAATAGCATTTGCTGCTTCCATAGTTACTGTGTCCACAGTTGTTGTAGTACCAGCAACAGAAAGATTAGGAACTAATAACGTTCCTGTGCTTGGATTATATCGTAAAGCACCTGTATCGTCTAATAGTGCATTTGATTCGTCATGAAATACAACTGGAAAGTTTGTGTTTGCTGTGCTATCTGATACTGTTGTAGTTGCAGCTAATGTTGCATTTGCTACTGTAACTCCTGCAATAACTGTATTTAAAGCAGTTCCATTTACTGTAATCGCATCAGCTTCTAATGTTCCATCTATGTCCGCATCTCCACTAATATCTAATGTTGCTGCGTCTAATTCTCCGCTAATAGTTATGTTTCTACCGCCAGTAATGTCTTTGTTTGAATCTGTTATAATAGCTTTACTTGCTATTACTGTTCCGTTTGTTATACCATCTATAAGATTAATGTCTGCAGCGCTTGCTGTAACACCGTCAAGAATGTTTAGTTCTGCAGTCGTAGCTGTTACGCCATCTAATATATTTAATTCTGTTGCATTAGATGTGACACCATCAAGGATATTAAGTTCATCGCCCGTAGAAGTGATAGAAACACCAGCATACTCAAGCGCACCTGCTGAGGATATGTTAACAGCAGAACTACTAATTTGTAGCACACTCTCTGTAGCTTCTCCGTCTGAGATAGTTCTTAATGTTCCATCAATTCCAGAATTACTATTAGATACCTGTAATAAATCCTTATAACTGTCTTTTATTCTTTGTCCTGTAAGCGTTGCCATATTACCTCATATCCGCTGGTAGAACAGCTCTTGTACCGCCAGTTTTATCATTTTTCTTCATACCAAATCTTCTAACAGCTTCCTTATAGTTAACCAAACATTGTTGAGCTGAAGCCATTCTTATTTGTGCTATAGCAGGCTCTGTTGCGCTAGAAGCCTGGTCCATCAATGCTTTTCCTTTTACATAATCAATTAAAGCTGGTTGTAATGTATTATCAATATCTATTGTTCCAGTAATAGATGTAAGCTTGTCTGGCTCAGAATAATAGGAGATTAATAATCCGTAAGTTATTGTATTTCCAGAACCCAGCTGTACAGGTTTTAGCCTTCCTTCTGCTGTGTTTGCAGTACTTCCATCTCCTTCAGTAGTCGCTATAGCTACCTTATCTCCTTCTATCCACCATACAAATGTATCAGCAGGGTCTTTAAAAGCGCTATCTATTGCTGCCATTATGTTGTCTCCGTTACTTTAATATCTTGATTTAATAATCTTGGTATCTTAATGTACTCTCCGTCAGAGTTTAAAATACTACATCTAAAAACTTTATTAACAGTTATATCTCTATCGTCATTAAGACCGTACCAAAGTTGGTCGTGAGTTAATCCTGTTTTTGCATACTCTATTTTTGTTGTATACTTACCCATATCTATTAATGCTTCGTTAATCAGGCTTAATACATAGTTTTCTGAAACCCCAGGAACTGCCTGTTGTACTCTACTATATATTTCTTTTCCTGTAAATTCTATTGCAGCCATTTTATTCCTCCCATTCTATATTCATTAAATCCCAACTTGGGTTGCCATCTTCATAATTATCATAATCTGTTATAATTTCTCTAAAATCTGTGCTTGGCGCTATTGCTTGTTCAGTCCAAGAAGTAGAAGGTTGTTGACCGTCTTCTGACCAAGCTGTGCTAGTGCTTTGCTGAAATGTATTTTCTGTCCAAGTAGTTGTTACTCCTAAGGAAGGCATTATAATGCTCCTTGAAGAGTCTGTATTTCTTCTTTATATCTTGCTTCAACCATTTGATATTGCTGTCCATACCACTGATATTTTGCAGTGTCTTTTTGTAGGTTTGCACTATACTCTTGAACTTCATCATTTACTTGAGCAGAATATTTTCCTAGTTCTGCATTAAATTTTTGTAATAAATCATCATTGTTTTGAATTGCAGCTGCCATAGTTTGTGCTGAATTTTGCAATGCTAATACTTGGTCAGCAGCTTTATTAGCTAAATCAACCTGCGTTGCTTGCTGTGCTTCTTGTTGGGCATCTGCTGCATCTAGCTGTGCTTGTGTTATTGCTTTTTGTAAATCAGAATTATGTTTTTGGGTTTCAGCTTGTACGTTCGCTTGATATCTAGCATTTTCTTTATTAAATTCATTGAGCTCGTTTTGTATATCTGCTTGATATTCTCCAAGTTCATGATTTACTCTTCCAAGTTGAATCTGTGCTAGCTCTGTATCTTCATCTGTTTCTAAAAATGTTTCAAACTGACTTATGTCAAAAGTTTGTGTTGGCTTTGAATAAGTAGGAACATCTCCAGAAATATCTGATTTTGCTACGGTAGCAACTGTTATAGCTCCTACTGCAGTAGCACTTGCATCTGCATTTGTTGCGTTGCTATAGCTTACTGTAGCTAAACTAGGTGCACCTGGAGCACTTACGCTTACAGTTAAAGCCCCTATAGCATTCATATTGTTCATCAATCTTTGTAAAGCATTTCTACTAGCGTATAATACAACTGCGTGTTCTGCTTCGTCAGGAAAGTTAGATATACCACTTACTCCATCTCCATGAGCTACAGTAATTGAAGTATCTATACTAACAACTCTACTATCATTTGATTGATTACTACCAGGATATGTATTTAAAACATCTCCTTGGATAATATACGCTGGGTCGCTTTCTGATGCAGCTTCCATATAACTTGAATCGCTAACTCTTCCCATTAAAGCCGAACTAAGCTTTCTGCAGGGCATAAAAGCCTTGCTAGAATGATTATTATCTCTTCTTACCACTGATATAATTTTCTTTCCCTCTACATCAACAGAGTTTGTAAAAGATGTATTTGTTGCTATTCTTTCTAGTTTGTTAAATGGAAGTATATTTAAAACAGCACGAGCACCCGCTGTTAGCCAGTCAGATAAAGCATCATCTTCAGTGCTTCCAAAACCTGTTAATGCGTCTACTTGATTTTTAAATGTTTCAGCCATTATCTACCTTGTCCTCTATATGGTTTTATATAATTTTTTGTACTCATCTTATTTCCCATCTTAGTATTTTTACTCATACCTTGTCTAGTTTTTTTCTTCCCGTTAGTTCTTCTAACTTGAGTTCCAAATGCTGGTCTTCTCATTTCTTCTTCTTTCTTCTAGCAAAAGTTCTTACATTGGTTGGTTTACCGCCAACTCCTTGTTTCTTTGCTCTCTTTCTTCTTACTGCGCTCTTTTTCTGTGAGGCGCTCATTCTAGCAGCTTTAGCAGCAGGAACACACTTAGGGTATTTTCTTTTACTTCCCTTAGCTTTTTTACGTCCACACTTTTTGTGACCTCCGCCTTTTTTCTTAGAACCGATATCAACCCAGTTCTCACTAAACCACTTTTTTAACCCGCCTCTGTAAGCCATTAGTTATACTTACCGCCACGCTTTTTGTACTCTCTTACCAACCAAGAATTAGCATAAGCAGAAGGATAAACAGCAAACTTCTTTTTAGCCGCTGCTTTTACTCTACTGTACAAAGAAGGGTTAGATGGAGTTGGTCTACCGCCATTACTTTTTTTCTTAGCCATTATTTACCTCTATGTGTTTTTACCACAGGTAAGTTCATAGTCAAAGAAGAACCTTTGTGTTTTTTATATCCACCTACAGGGTTTTTCATTAAAGATGTTTTCTTACCTTTTTTCATAAAATGATACCCTTTTGGAGCTTTAATCTTCATTAGTATCTCATACCTTTAGATTTCTTAGCTTTCTTCTTTACTACTTTTTTCTTTTTCTTTACTATTTTTTTCATCTTCATTATAGTATCCTTTGTTTTGGCCCCTTCATAGATGTTTTAGCTGCTCCTTCTTGAAGCTTCTTAACACCTTCTTCATGAGACAGTGTTCTTATTTCCATTTGGTCTTTTCTAATAGCTGTTGCATAGGGATTGTTTTCCCTAACAACAAAGTTAGTATTCCATCTAGGTGCTGCCGCTCTTTGACCACAAGAAGGGCAATTAAACATTCCTTCTGGATTTGGCTTATCGCAATGTTGACAATTCATCTATTATCCAGTTGAAACTACTATATATGCAACTCTACTTCTATCAAGCTTTACTGCTTGTATATCAACAATAGCATTGTTAGTGCTATCTAAAGTTTGAATGTAATCATTGATTTCTTTTGCTAAAGAACCTGATACATCACTAGCTGCTGGACTAATGTCATTAATAATTACTTTTGTAATTGTATTATATGCTGCCATTTTATTCTCCTATTATTTTTTATAAACTTTTTCTGCTCCAGATATACCAAAGCTACCTAATGTTACCCAAACAAATGAATTGTAAATATAGTCATTTACTAGTAACTCAATTCCAATAATACCCATCGTTAAATCTACCATACCAAAAACACACATAAGTGCAAACGATAAAAACCCGATGATGTTCTTTTCGTTGTATTCATTTTTATCTTTAAATAATTCTAACATATTTTTTCCTTTTTGGATTTCGGGACTACTCTTTTATTGAATAGTCCCACAGTTCCAATACTGCTACCCTATTAAGGGTTATGGTTATTACTATTAACCAGCTGCTGTAGCGAACGGACATTCACTTGCATCAGCAACGAATCCGTTTACATACCATCTTGAGCCGTCACTAAAGATATCAAATCTATCTCCAGGTGTAGCGGCTGCAGAACATGCGATGAAATCATCGTTGTTCACAGCTATGTCTCCTGCATCTCCATCAACAGCGTAAGTTTGACCTACGATGTCGTTACCAGAACCAAAATCAATATTAACTTTTTGGTCCATACCAGTATCGCTACCGTCTGTGTCCTCAGTTAATACAATTTTAACATTCCAACCTGGTTCTATCGATGATAGAGCAGGAAGGTCAATTTCTGTAGTTGCAGTTGGGTTTACCAATACTAAAGAGCCACTATGTTTTGCTTCCAACGCAATGTCTTCAACAACTTTAAGTACCTTTACTAAATGATTAGCAACACCACTGTTATTATTAATGTAATTAGCTTTACCCATTTTATAATCCCTCCACGTTAAATAGAGCGTGAGATTCAGGTAATGTAATTTCTAGACCAGCTTCAGTTAGAATCATGTCTTTTCTTAAATCTTCATCTGCACTTTGTACATTTGTCATGATTTGAGTGTCACGATTAATACCGTTACCAACTAATGGTCTGTATGCTAACTGACTCATGTCAGCCATCATCATCATTCCACTAGCAATACCTCTAAATAGAGGTTGTTTTACTAGAAATAAGCTTCCATGCACAGTGTTAATTTCCATTAACTTGTGTCCGAATGCTCCTTCTACATTATCCATATTAACTCTGTAAGGACCATTTGCATGTCCAACAGAAGCATCAATGAATGCACCGTCGCCCATCTTGTTAAAGAATGAGATTACTGGTAAAGAAGCCATAACAAGCTTTTCGCTTGCTCCGCCTCTTGCTGGGTCAAATATAACTTCCAAGTCTGATAGCAATCTATCGTATGTTAACTCAGCAGTTGTACAGCTTCTGTAATATCCTTTTCCTGAAGAATAAGATAATGCAGAATCGTCTGTTACTGGAGTAACATTCTTTAGAATGTTTCCTACTAGACCTTCAGTATACTGAACGCCATTTACGCGAGCTTTTTGACCGAAAAGCATAGCTCTTTCAATGTCAATTTTATGTTCACGTAGTTTTTGAGCCCAAATTCTATCGAACTCGTTAGCATAGCCACGATGACGTGTTGCTATTGCTGTATTAGTTAATTCACAAGCTGTTTTAAAGATTTGTGTAAAACCGAATCCATCATCTAATGTATCACTAAATGTATCTGGAGATGCTGTTCCTTCTTCAAATGATGTACCAATAATTTGGCAAGCATCGTTGTCAGAAATTACATTATATCCAGAAGTAGTTACATCAGAAAGCTCTACAACTCTACCTTGGAAGGTAGTAGCTGCTGAAGCTGCTAATGGAGCTGATTCAACTCTTACTAACGCTTGAGAGTAACCTGCTGCTGTGTCAAGCACTGATACTGCAAAAACCATTCCTTTGGTAAGGAATTTAATTGCTGCACCTGCGCCATCATCAACTGTAAAGTCATAAACACTTCCTGCCGTTACTGCACTGCCGCCGTTTACTGCCGCCGCTAAGTTAAATGTTCTTGCAGTGTAGTTGATTTGAGTTCTGTTTTCAAGAAAACGGAACTGATTATCATCTGTTGCTACTTTAGAAACATTACTTAGGTAGGTAAAAAACGGTGACTCTTCTGGTGTTAGTTCAGCAACCCTATCAGAGAAATCATATAGTTTTCTCTGGTCAGGGGCTTGTCCGTAACCAGCCGAGCTAGCAGCTGCTGTAATGTTGGAAGCTTTTAATGTTCCTTCATTTATAGCCATTTTAGTCTCCTAAATTGTTACTTGACTAATCTTCCGCCGCGACTGGTATTCATAATTCTATCCCAAACCTGGTCTCCTTCTGAGGCTTGTGGCTGTTCGCCGCCTTGAAGTACTCCAGCTGGTTTAGGAATTGATTTAGTTTTTTTCACCGCTTCCAGGTTTTCACTCTTTTTAGGAGATTTTCCTGAACCTTCTTTCCACACTTTAATTAAGGTTTCAATAGGTAAGTTAGCTTTAGGAGTTGTTGCAAATTGTAAAAACTTCTCTGCATCTTCTTGTCCTAAATTGTGTTTACTTACTAATTCTGTTTTTAAATTATTGAATGCCATATCTTGCTTAAGTCTAGCCAATTCGTTATCTACTGTCTCATGTACAAGCTTTTTCTCATTACTTACTCTAAATTTGTAAGATTCAGATTCTGGCTTGTAGTAGGCATCCCAAGGGTCAAAGTTATCTGGGGTTGTACTTCCCGCAGCATTTTTGCCCTCAACTGATTCTCCAGCAAGACTTTTTTCAATTACGTCTACAAGTTCAGGTCTAGAGTTTAAAGTATCTTTTAATGCAAGTAAGTCTTGCGACTCTCTTGCAAGATGCTCATGCTCTACTGTTTTCTTGTCGTACATTGATTGAAACTTTTTAGCTTCTTGTTCCCAATCTACAGATTCAGATGCTTCCACACCTTCTTCTACGGCTTCTTCTTGCAATGAAACTGTTGGTTCCACCACAGAGTCTACAATTGGGTCTTGCTTTTCAACCTGTTGTTGTTCTTCTTTTGCCATTTTTTTCTCCTCTCCTGATTTAGCTTATTGCTCTGAACCAGGGTTGTTATTGTTTTCTTCCTCCATAGAATCGCTCATTTGGTTAATAATGTTACCCAGTTGCATTACCTTTTCTTTTTCTTTAACTTTGGCGTTAGTACTAATCTCGTTTAAACCAGATTTGAACTTCTCGACTTCTGTACGTTTTCTAGCAGAAACCTGCTCACGTTCAGATGTTTGTAAATCGCCACTTAGTTTCTTTACTTGATTTTCAAGCTGTGTAATATACTGTTGCATTTGTGCCATACGACCTTTTCTTTGAAGGACACCTTCTTTGTCAAAGATTTCGCTTTTCTTCAAAACCTCAACGTCATCTACCAGACCTAACTTATAAGCATCAAGGTACATATTGTATTCTGATACCTTATTGCTTGGCAAAGTTGAACCTGATATAATTCGAATATCATGCTGACCTAACTGAATATCATTCTGTAAAGTCGTTATTTCATTCGATTTATCATCATACAATCTCATATTAACTGAAAACTCAGTAATATCGTTATTCGGTTGTACAATTCTAAATGTTTTTGCAAATTTATAATGGTCTTTTGCTAAGTTATAAACTACTTGACCAACTTTTGATAAACTTGCTTCAATATCTCTTAATTTTGATTTACCTCTAGATTCTCCCATTTCAGATAAAAGCATTGTACCTCTTACTGATTCTGGAGCTGAGTCTTTAAATCCTTGTAATAACTCTGGAATACCAAAGTTTAAATCTATATATTTTTCCACCCTATCAATTAAATAATAAAACTCACTAGTTAAAGGAGCTGGTTGCGGGTAATGTGGCTCACCAAACTCTGGGTTATATTCAATAACCGCATTTGGATTAGCCCAATCTTTTTCTAACTGACTAACGCTATCAACACTACCCTCTGGAATTAAAAGTTTTAATCCAGCTGCAGATTGAGCGTGTGACAAGGTTAGAGAAAATAACTTATTTAAAAGTCTTTGGGAATCTTTAACCTTGTTCACATCTGATTTGGGATAGGGAGTATTAGTCCAAATGTTCGTAAATGGAACAATTGGATATATATCAGTGTTTAGAATACGCTCATAAAGTAAAGTATCTCCAATGCTACTGCATTGAGCAATTCTTGTTTGCATAATCTCTTCTATTTCTAGAGCTCCAGATTCAAGGGTTTCTAAAGTTTCTGGCTGTTCTATTAGAATGCTATAAATTTCAGGGTCTATAATCTTTTCGCTTCCATCTATAGTGTTAAATAACCTATAGTACGGAACTTTTACTTTGTAAAATCTATCAAGTATTTGATATTTTTGATTTACATTGTAATCTAAATTTTGCGCTTCTGCGGGAGTTAGTACATTATTACTATTTTTTAAATTAGATGTAGGGTAATCTTCTCCGTACAAAGAATTGTTTCCTACTTCTATATCATCAATAAACTCTTTCATTTCAGGATATAGGTCTAAAACTTGCTGCCTGGTTAAAAAGGTAGATAATATAATACCAGATGCGTCTGTAAAAAATCTATCTCTTGACGCAGGGTCTACATACACCCTAAAAGGGTCCACGTGCGTATACTTAACTTCTCCTCTTCCATAGTCCGCTTCAGGGTCTACATATACATACATATATCCTAAGCCAGTAACAGCATAATCGTGAACAACTTGTTTGAAAGTACTATCTCCATTGGAGATATCCCATATATATTCAAGTATTGTTCTCCATATATTAGATAGTTTATTGTCAGAATCTTCTCTTGCAATAACAGAAAACTTTGCTGGTCTTGCTGTAAGCAATGATTTTAATTTATCTACCGCAGCATAAACTCTATCTATAACAAAATCAGCTTGACCTACGGATTGTAGAGCATTTGATTCATCTTTTGTATAGTGATTTCCTAAAGTAAAATCTACCGCATTTCTTGCTTCGGCGTCCCATTGTTGTCGCGCGTCTCTCCACCTTCTAAACAATTCTTTTGTAATTTGAGGTTTTGATTTGTTTTCGTCGTAATTAGCCATAAACTCCCAGTTTAATTTTTAATCTAAAAATAAACAATTTTAGCTACTAAAGTCAAGACAAAAATTATATTTTCTGTCCAGTAACCCAGTTTATGACTTGTTTTGCTTTACTTCCTTGTATTTTTTCTATTCTGTCTTCTAGCTTTCCTGCGTCGATTGCAGAACTTTTTGGAGGCTTTGCTGTAGTGACAGCATACCAAAGACCGTCTAACAAGTCGTCATTTCTACCTTTTGGAAACTCAAACATTTCGTCGACTAAGTTAGCATGTTCTTTTTTTATAAACAATTTTCTTCTGTTAACTATAGGACAAAGTAACGCTTCTAACCTATCTTCTTTTTTTATACCAGCAGGAGGTCTTACTCCTTGAGACAATCCTGGAGCAAGCTTTCTTTCTTTTCCAACCAGTTGATTAACATAATCTTTTACCAGTCCCTGCGCACCAACTTTTTCTACATTTACTCTTCTTACTGGATGAAACTCTTTTGCCATGTCTACAATTTTTTTAGGCATATCATACAAAGGAGAATGTTCTCTATAATAATCAACTACATATATATTTCTATCACTATCAATGGCAATTACCATTATAACCTGATAGTCACTTCTTGCATTAGCTTCATAAGCTAAGTCAACTCCCATGTATACATTTACTGGAATAGCAGACTCGTCAACCATCATATAATTAAATCCATTTCTCTCTACAAGATTTCCTTTATAATAATTTATTCTGTCAATATGAAACTTCGCGCTTTCTAAATCTCTAGCTTCATTTAGATATTCTTGAGCAAACTTATGTACAAGTCCCATTTCTGTGAACCTTCTTTTTATATCTATAAGTTTTTGTTTTGTAAAATAACTAGGCCATAAAGGAGTGTCGTCTACTATAGCTTTTTTGTATAGTACTTGCCAAGCAGACTTTCTTTTTTCTTTTTCAGCATCTAGCCATCCATCATATACGCCTTGAAGAAAAGAGTCATAATGGACTATTGTACCAATAAGCCATATTGAACCTTCGTTTTCTTTGGAGTTTTCTAATGCGGGTTCTACTGTAGACATTACCCATTCTTTTATCTCTCTTCTTCTATCTGGTGTTTTAGTATTTAACTCTGATTCAAAGTCGTCAAGGATAATATTAGTATATCTAAGACCTAACTGTGAACGACCACGCAATCTTTGACTAGTACCTTTAGCTATAATTCTATCTCCTCTAGCTGTGGTAAATTCTTTTTCAGTCCATTTACTTCCTTTTAAGTCTCCAAAGTAATATTGTAATGCAGGGTTTACGTCTATATGATTTTGTATGTATTTAATATGGTCAATAGCTTGAGATTGTTCTTCTGAAACCCAGGCGATAAATTGTTTCTTTTCTGGAGGAGAGAAATATAGTTGATGTAATAAAGCTGTTTTTGCTAAAGTAGATTTTGCATGACCTCTGGGAAGTATTATACATATACGCTTCTCATCTCCTAGAAGTATATCACTTAACTGATATTGATATGGAGCAGGAGTTGATTTCATAAAATCTTCTGGTAAAAACATTTGACCAAAAGTAACTATGTCTTTTTTTGCCAACTCTAAAGCCTTTTCTTTCTGAGAAAGGTCTGGTGGTATTATATTAAAATTCTCTGGATTCTTGGTATTCTTTTTCATAGACTCTGTCCATCATTGTTAACGTTTTAGGTGAAAGCCAATCTCCATCTGGTACCTCTGTAAACATACTAGAACTTTGCCATAACAAAGGTCCAGCTACATATATCCAGCATTTTTCTTTTTCTTTTGTATCATCTAGTACTATGTTAGCTGTTGTTCTTATATAAAGACCGTTTTCTGTAGACTCGTAAGTATCATACATATTCAAATCTTCTTCTGTAGCTTCGAACACTTCTACTACAGCTCCTTTTCCATTTTTGTTCTTAATTAAAGCTGGAAAATTTTTATGTCCAGGAAAAACAAGACTAAAGCCTTCTACTTTACCAGTCTCTTCAAAACCTCTTCTTAATGTTCCATATACTGCTAGCCTCATGCATTGCCTACCTGTTCTGGTATACCTACATCTGTTATTCCAAAAGATGTGTTATATACTGTTAAGCAATTAAAGCATTTTATATGAGTTGTATCTTCTTTTCTTTTGCTGTATAAAAATACAGCTGTTTTACTAAGACGATGATGACATATATAACAACGATTATTTTTCGTTATCTTTTTTAACTTCCGCCAGTTTTTTGTGTTGGGACCCTTGAATTGCATTTAATTGCTCCTTTGTAAAGCCTTGGAATAACGTTAAAGACTCTGTAGTCTTTTCCGTGTCCATCATTCCAGATATCTTCATTAATGTTGTTATTGCTGTAATCTTATCTCTATCCGAAGAGCCTCCTTTATCTATAATATCTCTCATCTCTTCTAACAGATAATTGGGAGTAATCTCCGCTTCATTCAAGTATTTGTCTATTTCTTCTCTAATCAAGTTTTTCACCCTGTCTGTTTTTAATAATAATTTTGCTTGTGATTTAGCATAATTTTCGTTTTTACTAGGAAACGCTTTCATATAAGCTTCAACCACATCGTCTCCTTTTGCAACATACTTTCCAAATAAAAACTCTTTATCTGTAGCATGTTTTCTGTTTTTCTTCCTAACAGAAGGAGATTCTCCTGCTGTAGAAAATGTATGCATATTTGTTTTCATATCACCTTCTATCATAACAGAGGGATTACAAACATAAGAACCCATTATACTTCTTATAAACGATGTTTCTTTTTTTCTGTCTTTCTTTTTAAGTATTCCAAGAAATAATACTTGACATACTTGACCATCGTCAGTTTGTATCCAGTCTCCCTTATTTGAGTGACGCCAATCTGTAACCAAAGCAACACCTTCGTGATGCTCTCGAAACTCATTGACGTCATCATACAAATAATGAGTAACGCCTTTTACAATACGTTCTCTCATAACTTAACTATTTTTCCTCGTTATCGTCAACGTCTTTTTCAAGTTCGTCAATAACAAATCTAACATAGTTATTAGCAAGGAATCTTACCTCATTTGCTTCTCTGTCTAATCTCATTAGCTTTGAAGCAAGTTCATTTGCTCTTGAATACTGAGCTTTAGCTTCATCTGACAAGTCAGACATATAGAACTTAATCTCTTTACCTTCGCTCATTATTACTAGTTGTTCTTCTTTATTAGCCATTCTTCCTCCTAATTACAGTGGTCTAACCATTGGTGGTGCATATTCTTCTAGTTTTCTATGCAGTTTTTCTAATATTACTACATCTGCTACGTTATGGTCATAAACATATTTCATAGCTTTCTCATCGCCCCAACGTGCTTTTTGCCACATTTCTGGTTTTACTCTGGTTTTACCAGCAATACCAAAAAACTCTGTAGCTGCCATTAATGACGAGCGATGTAGTTTTAATTTAGATTTTACCACATAATATAGGTCTTTGTGTGATTTTTGCCTATATAGCGGGAAGAATGTTTTATGATACAATGCACGTGTTCTAATAAACGGAATATCAAATCTAGTTCCGTAGTATGTAAATATTACATCGTATTTATTCATTTCTTCTACTAGAAGCTCTACAATACGAGCATCTTGTTTTTCAGACATAAGCTCTTGTCTTGTAATCTTAGCTCCTGCTACTTTCTTATTACCTCTACCTTTAATACACCAAGATAACATAACATCGATATTAGCACTAAATCCAGTAGATTCAATGTCTAAATATCCTATTGTCATTTCGTGTCCAGTTGTATATCTAGTAGGCTTCCTTAATCCCAAGGATTCTATTTTTCTAGATACTGCTTTATATGTTCTATTATATCCAGCAATACGTATTTCTTGATACAGTACGAATGCAGACTTAGCACTTCTCCCGTACTGGTCCAATATTCTTATTTCATCGTCTGTCCATCTTACAGCCATTACTTGCCCCATTTGTTTTGTTTAACTATCAATGCCATTACTGCATAAACTGAAATATCTAAGAAAGCATCTTCTATTGGTTCGTTTTTTGCTTTCATATTATGGTTTGTTGACAAATTGATTAGTCTGTTTATCTTATCATTAAGCCTTACAATTATACCAAATAAGGCTGTATTGACTTCTTTTTCGTTTTTCAACGTGGTACCCATAGCAATATTGCCAGGACCATAATCAAACTGTTTCTTACAAAATGTTAAGTACATTTCATTTAAAAGAGTCTGAAATTCTTTTTCGGTTGAAGGATAGTTATCTTTTATATACGATACTATATCTTCTTTTGTACTAGTTTTCTGATTCATCTGGAAAATCCTCCGTATCTTTGACATCTTCTAATTCACGTATTAGTTTATCCCAATTAAGGTTTTGACGTATTTTTTCTAATTCATCTAGTTCTTGCTGTAATCGTTGCACTAATGCAGTATTACCCTGTTCTTTTGCCTTTAAGATTGCTTTTTTGATGTCTTCCATAGATACTCTCCTACTCCTAGTTGAAATAATCCGTTTGATATAGCGTCAATTAAGCCTTCTTTGTGTTCTAGTCCATAATTATAGAATATAGCGTGTAATACCTCGTGTACTAGCGTTTCTTGCTTTCTTGATTCGTGTATTTCATTGTTGATAAGTATGATATTGTCTTTTACCATATGTCTTCCATATAGTTCTTTACTTGCATCTTCATGCGTAAGTGGTAATTCTACTATCTTGTAATGGTGACCTCCAATAGTCAGTTCCATTGCTTTTTTTGTTTCTTTTTTACTCATAATACTCCCATAGTAATTAATTGTGTATGCAAATTAACTATAAACTGCTACACAAGTCAAATATTTTTTTAAAAAACCGCACGACACGTCAATAACTCAATGTTCTAGACTCTAATGCTCTTGATTTTGCTAGAAATCTAAAAAATATTAACAAGATGAAAGAAATATATTGACTCAAACAAGGCAAACACTATAACTTTAACAGTCCGAAGGACGAAAAAAAACACTAATGTTCGTGCTTAAAGAATAATTAAGAATATTAAATCTATATCTTAAATAATGCTCGGTGTTCTAGAGAGGGTCTAATCGAAAAATTTTTTCCAAAATTATTCTAGTCGTCGTTTTTTATCACCTCACCAGTTTTATCCCAAAATTCCAACCCTTGTTGAAAAATAGCAGGATTTTGTGTGTGGCTTTTGTTTCATAAGTGGCGGCGGGTCTTTTTCCAGATTGAAAATTCTAGATTTGGTTGAAAATTTGGTTTTTGGTTATATATGTTGATTTTTTTAATTAATTAGACGACAACTTTTTTAATTATTTTTTAAATAATCCTTGACTTTAATTTATAGAGTATGTACTTTGTGTTATGTTAATAATAACTAATAAAATGAAAGGATATACAATGACTAAGAAAGACTATGAAGCAATAGCTGACTGTTTTCACCCGTTCACTGACAAAGCGGATGGTATTAGAATGATTGGTTCGGCTACTGCTTTCGCGGCTATGTTAATACAATACTTTGAGGATGACAACCCAAGATTTGATAGAACCAAGTTCTTGAAATGGGCGGGCTTCAACCTTGAACAATGCGAAGACATTAGCGATATGATAGACTGGAAAGATGAAGATAGAGAGTAACAACAACGGCGGGGCTTCGGCCCCGTCACAACCGAAAGGAAACTAAAAATGGGAATATTAATAATGTATGCAGTGGTTATGACTGTTTGGGCACTTGGTATGACAATAGAATATACAAAGGCTACGAGTTATATAGAAGGCTACGAAGATGGATACAAATGTAATTGTTCATCTGAGGATTGTCCAGATTCTTACAAATCATAAACAAAGATGCCTTGGGTATAAAAACCTGGGGCTTTCTTTTTTTGGTATATATAAAAAAATCAACAGCTCTAGAGCTTGACTATCGTCCCTCAGTCAAGCTCTAACCCCCGACGATATCCTAGATTTTAGGGGCTAGATTCCTAGCCCCTAGAGAATACCCCGAGCCGACTAAACTCGGGGATTTTTGTTTATACTTCGATAGACTCAATTTTAAAACTGAGTCTTGGATAACAATCAACGTCTTTTTTTTCGCCATCAATTGTTTTCTTTTTGGAATATACAAAGTTGTCTTTGTAATTACGTATTAATTCGTTCCCTTCTGTAACGTTTAACACGTCCTTATTGTTTACGATTTCGACTAAACGATTCATATCTTTTTGAACCGCTTTATCGTCTTGAGATGCTAAAACCTTGGACGCGTTCTCAAGGATACGCCCTTCGTTAGATGATGCTTCAAGAACTTCTATGTCCATAGCTTTTAATTGTTCTTGTGTCAAACCTGTCTTAGCTAAGAGTTTGGCAAAAGCATCTGTTTTTAACTTGTTACTCATACCCATAAATTGACGATTTTAAACATTAGAGTCAAGGAATATTCGCATATTTATCAAGATTTCTTCTTGACCGAACGACGATAATTTTTTTTTATAAAAAATCAGAGCTAGACTCTAACTCTAGAGCTAGACTAAATTAAGTCTAGCTCAGTTCCCCCGACAATATAGACTATGCTGGACAATTGAGTTCTAGGTATTGTCGCTAAAATTTTGTAAGTTTGGGCATGAGAAAAAACCCGATAGCAACCAAGCCAGCGACGATTTCAGGCGTAGCGTCGGGAGAAAGGAAATAATATGAAAACAGTAAAACAGACAATTAGTGAGCCTTGTCCTTGTTGTAAGCAACGTTGGACTAGAGAGGTTGACGTACCTGCACCAATCGACGGATTGACATTTTATGTCGTTATGGGTAGTAAAAGTAAAGTAGACTTGACAATAGAGTATCACGACGTAATAGATACTAGTCTTAATGGAGACACAGACGTAGTAACAGACTTGACATTCAATAATGCAATAGTCTTTATCTCTGTGTTCGCACAGCAACAACTAAAAGACAATACATATCTACGTGTCGAGTCCAATATTATGGACACTTACGAGATAAGTGACAGACGTATTACACTTGACGCAACCAACATACAAGACGCATTAAAGACACTACGCAAAGCATATCGACAAGCACGTAGAGTCTGGACGCCAGGCAGGTTATAGACGATAGTATGTTTATAGACGATAACAGATTTTTTATATTTTTTGTAAATAAGAAAGCTAGACTAATAGTGTCTAGGAAAGAGAGCAGACGCAATGTGTAATAATTGCAATACTAGTAAAACAAGACCATTCCCAGGAATGGACGGACGTGGTATAGATGGACGCAAGACTATACCTAATTCGGTAGATAAAAAGGAAAAGAAAAATGATAGAAGACAAGATAAAAACGCATAGACGCAATTTGCAAATGTTATCAGGTATTGATAGACAAATTAAGGAATTGCAGTCGGCGATTTTCAATTTCTATTCAGAAAATGAAGTCGTACAAGATAAGAAAAACAAAGTAGTTCAAGACATCGCAAAACTACGTCAAGACTTAGAAGACGTCAGACGTGAGAACTACGAGATTACGAAGGCAATCATATAAATGATATACCTTAAACCAGATAAGAACGGGCGTCCACGTAAGCTAACAAGACAACAACAAAAACGTCTTGCTTACAAGCGACGCCTATGGTTTGTTAAAAGAAAATATGATAATTTTATTGGTATGGACAACATACGTTATACCTATAGTCGCAATCAAGCAAAGCGACTATCAACAAGAGAAAAATTTTGGCTTACAGTAGTAGGCACACAATGATTATAGCGACGAGTCGTAATCAGTATGGACAAATAGTCGATTTGTCTGGGTGTTATTCCTTTCGCACCGATATGTATTCGTCGCATACTTCGCCTATACAGGATATAGGGATTTTAAACAAAAACAAAGGAGATTAGACTATGTGTGGTATATATGGAATAGCAAAGTCGCCGACGCCGTACACTAAGAGACAACATAAAATTGTCAAAAAGGTGTTGCGTGAAATAGCAACAGATAGTGAGACTAGAGGGTCTCATTCGTCTGGTATTGCTAAGGTCGGGACTAGCACTAGAGTATATAAATCACTATTGCCGTCTGGCAAATTCGTAGACTCCAAAGAATATAATAATGCAGTCAAGTCATTAATTGACCAGTCATATATATTGCTTGGACATACACGATTTGCGACAGAAGGAGCAATAGTCAAATCGAACGCACACCCATTTAGAGTCGGCGACGTCGTCGGAGCTCACAATGGTTGCGTTTACAATATTAAAGAAATGCAAAGTAAACTAGACAAACAATGTCCAGTAGACTCACAGCTTATCTTTAAGTCAATAGATAGCAACGATAACATACAAGATGCAGTCAAAGATTTTGACAGCGACTTTGCGTTATCCTTCGTTAAGAAAAATCCAATGGTATTGTATTTGTGTAGAGAGACGAATCGTCCTTTACACGTTGCATACATTCCTGAACTTAAAACGTTGTTCTATGCAAGCGAATCGTCATTTATTGACGATGCTTTAGCGATGCATAATATAAAAGCAGACGTTTATAGTCTTAACAAAAATACATTATATGCTTTTGATACGTCGAAGTTTGACGATTTAAAGACTAATGTAGAAAAGACATTGTTCGAGTATCAGTCAAGAACATATCAATGGAATGTCAATCGTTATCCGACAAGCACTTATGGAACGTATAAGTCTAGCTTAGACTATGCACAAGAAGTAGAGCTTGGATATGATGATGACGATGAAAGCGATTGGTCAAAAGCTTGGCTTAGCGACGAAGCAACTGAGTTAGCTAATATCTTTCAGACAAGTCCTCAGTCTTGGTTTTTTGACGATTCTGACGATACTTGGTATTACGTCTGTCCTAATACTGAAAATGTATATAGTGAAGAACAGATGTTTGAAGACAAGTATGGACTGGATTCTTTTGAAAGAGTAGAGGTCTACAATGAATAGTAGCGACGGATTAAGTCAAGAAGTACAAGAAGAACTAAACAATGAAATGTATTGTTGTGTAGATTGTAGCGTCGAAACTAATTCCGTATCAGACTTTACTGAAAACGACACGTCAGAACTTGTATGTCATGATTGTTATGACGAAAACTACACAGAATGTTATGAGTGTAGTACGACTTTACATAGTGATGATACGTACGATTTCAATGGCGACCTCAGATGTATGTCTTGTCATAACGATATTTGTCAGGAATGTCCCGAATGTGGCACTGAATGTCACAGGGACGATATGGTATGGTCAGACAGATATGGAGATTACCTATGTGATTATTGTTACGAAGAACATGAATCAAATAGCTACCCCGAGTGGGAAGTCTATTCAAATTCATTCGTCAAAACAAGAACTACATTCGTAAATCCTGAGTCAGACTATTATCGTAACGACACATTCTATATGATAGAGTCAAAAAGATACGTTGGACTAGAACTGGAGACTAACTTCAGGTATGACGAGAGTTTAGGAGACGTCCAAGACGACCTTAACTTCGCACTTGGAAAAACAAGAAACACAGATAACCAAGACGATTTTTATCGTTTAGGTAAAAGTTCTGTTGTGTCTGATGGTAGTGTTACAAGTTCAGCACATAGATATGGCGCAGAACTTGTAATGCGTCCACGTCGTGGAGATAAGGTAATTGAAGATGCAGACTTTATGTGTAAACGTCTAGAACAAGAATGGAATGCATATGCTTCTTTCAAGACTGGACTTCACTTACATATAGATGTCCAAGACTACGACTGGATACATTGTTGTGTCTTAACACTATTTACTAAACTAATGGAGCCACATATTTATACGTGGTTGCCTAAGTCTAGATACTATGGTAGTGGACATCAACGTTGGTCTAGACCTGTTACACAACCAGTCTACGATTTTCAATATGTCAGTAGTAGAGATGAATTTATAGACTTCTTCTACGACAATGGTGGTTATACAAACGATAAGTATAACGACAAAAGATACGTTGGACTGAATTGGCATAGCCACTTTCAAGCCAATCAAGGTCTGGAAATACGTTATCATTCAGGTACGTTGCAAAAAGAGAAAATCAAACATTGGACGAAGTTTTGGACGCAAGTCGTTGACAAGTCTTTTGAGATAACTGAACAAATGACGAATGACTACGATTTTGGTTCATCGTCGATGTATCAGTCTTTGACAATGCCTCCGTCGATAAAGACAAAACTTGCAAAGTTGTCAACTAGGTACCATGGTGATAGTTTTTCACATAGTTCCGACGTAGGTCAGTCTACTGACGTATATGAGTATAGGAAAAAATCTGAGGTATTACGACGATATCTTGGTTTACCTAAAAAAGATAGACCTTATCTATTAAAGCCTATGGTTTACTATTTAAGAAATAGAATTGATAGGTCTGTAATGTCGATAGAGAATATCTTTGACGTGTTTGAAATAGACAAAGAAACTCAGGATTTTTACAAAGGTAGAACTGAGCAATTGAGATTGTCTATGGAAGAACACGTTGCGACAAAATTCTACAATGACGTATTTGGTTCTGTAGATACGATTGTAGAGTTTGACAAAAACACTTGTAGGTTTGAATATAAAGACATATTCAAAGATACATTCTTGTTAGTCAATGACGACAGACGAGATGACTTTATAAGTGAGCATGGTGCAAAACAACAAGTAGACTATGATTTATTACGTGACTATATGTTGTAAAGACAATCAAGATGGCGTCCGACAATTTTATGTCGGGCGTCGCTTGGTTTTTTTGATTTTATTTATGAAATTTTTACAAAAGCTCGACAAAAAGCTCGATAGCAGACAACAAAGTTCTTGGAATTGTAGATTATTTTTTATAACTTGTGGAGTGGAAATATATATGAACAAAATTGCAGGCAGTCATAGTAAACAATTAATGCTAGAAACAGGACTAGCGTCGGTATCCAATCCGATGCCTTCGTGTGTAGCAAATACGTTTATTGGTCTGGCGACGCTGCCTGCAATACAACAATGGGAGATAAAATGAGAGGTAAAAAAGAAACATCAATACATAAAGACCCTGCTTTTATCAAGGTATATGTTCCGATTACTCATGACGAAGAGACTGGGCTAGATGTATGGGATGTAGACTTTGCTTACAATGAGTTTGGTAATGCTATTAAAGAGTTTGAGAACGACAATGATATGCGTTATGACGAATGGAATAGCAAGCAAAGAGATTATATGAATGACCAAAGATGAGTTATCTTGGATTCATATCAACTGAAAAGAGCGAGTCGTCTAAAGGTCTATGGGAGCCAACGGTTGTTTGTAAGTGTGGCAATAGACATGAGGGCGACGAGCCAAGTATTAATGTTAAAGAATGTGAACAATGCGAGGAAACAATGATTGAACACGAAGAAGGTATTATGGAAATGATAGATAGAGACGATAAAGTTTGGATGTCTACTTGTTGTGGCGGTAGTGCTATAACAGAATTAGTAGAAGACGGAGACATAGGCGTTGCTATATGTAGCGAATGTAGAGACTGGTCAGACTTTGAATTGGAGGAAGAATGAGTAAAGAAATAAAGATAGACAAAGCGTGGTCTATAAGACACGAAGGTCATTTGAATAAGAATAATATTATATTCAATGATAAAATAAAACGACTAGTGCAAGACTTAGAAGTAGTTAATAACAGCCTAGGGCACTATGTGCTAAAGGAGGGCGAATGGACAAAAACGAAATAAGAGACTTAAATAAATATAGGTCTGAAAGAGCTATAGCAATTAATAAAATGATACTTGAACTTACTGCAGAACTAGACGAACTAGGCTATAGAATAGAAACTGAATACAAAATAGGTGCAGGCTGGACAAGTGAAATAGTTAACAACAACACTGGAGAGAATCATGGGCAAAGGTTACGAGAAGTTTAAAAGAGTGGATAAAGAATTAGACAAACTACTTCTTTATCTAGAGAAATTAGAAGAAGACCACGCAAGAGCAAAAAGCAATTTTAGAAAATATAAAGAAGCTTTTGATATACTTCATTATTATTTTGATAGTTTGCCTGATGATTTCAAGCAAGATGTAGATAAATCACTTACAAAACTTGGATTATAAAGTTTTAAAGTTTTATTTGACTAAGGTAAAACTATTTAACTATATTCTGTGTATGATAAATACTAAAGATAGATATCAAACCTCTTTTGTTGTAGACAAAAAACTTTGGATAAAGTTTAAGTCAAAAACGACGAAAGAAGGTATGTCAATTAAAGATAAATTACATAGTTTGATGACAGACTACGTAAATGACAAGGAGACAAATAATGCCCGCGATTGGTTTCGTTTACCCAGATGGAGATAAAGTAACATTTGAAGAAGTAAACAAGGGCAATGTCGATATTGTTAAAATGGGTATGTCACTACCTACTTTAATTGAAATGTCGAAAGAAAGAGACCCTAATAGAAAGCCGTCAACAACGGAACTTCTAAACGGAGCTTGTGAATCTTATCTTAAGAGGACTAAAGATTATTATATAGACCCTCAAGATAGAGCATTTTCTCTAGCAGGAACAATGCATCACGCTGCCTTAGAACAACACGAAGACGATAGACATTTATTAGAAGAAAAGTTAGAAGAGTTTGACATAACTGGAATAGCCGACTTGTATGACAAGGAGACTAAGATGTTATTAGACTATAAGAATACTGGTTCTTATAAATGTGCTCAACTACTAGGGATGACATACAAACTAATACCAGACCCGTCTGGTGCTAAATACAAAATGAGCGGTAAGTGGGGAAAAAAAGGTTCTCCTAAGATGGTAAAACAATGGTATCGCGACGAAGGTTTAGCAGACTATGGAGACTGGGGCTGGCAGGTAAATTGGTATAGATATCTTTTGAATAAAGCTGGATACGACGTAGAACATATGTATATTCAGGTTACTTTAAGAGACGGAGGTCTAGCTGTATCTAGAGATAGAGGTCTAGACAAACATATTTACCTGATTGAAATACCAAAGTACGATGATGAAGTACTAGAGAATAAGTTTCTATCTGCTAGAGATGAGCTTGTAAAAGCTCTGGAAACAGGAAACTTACCACAAAAATGCAGTAAAGAACAAACCTGGGGCGGTAGAAAATGTCAAGCATATTGCGATGTCAGAAATCTATGTCCTTACAACAACGGGAGTATAAATGGGTAAAATGGCTGAATTAGATATGTATCAATCTGATATAGAATCATTGCACGACGAAGCAATGCAATACGACTTGATAGTATCTAAACATCAAAAGGTTTCAGAAGAACCTACTCCAAGCGACGTAGTTAAAAGTAGAAATGGTTTTGATTATGTAGATGAAGGATATATGCGTTGGCGTCTAAACCAACATTATCCTATATGGTCTTGGGAAGTAATTAAGTACGAGACCCTTGGAGACAAAGCTATTGTAGTTCACGGACGTCTTAAAGTTATTGACGAAGGTGTTCCTCGTAGTTTTGACTCAGTTGCAGCACATAGAATAGCAGTATCTAGAAATGGCTCAGGGTATGTAGACTTAGGTAATGACCTAAAAGCTGCTAACTCAGATGCGTTTAAAGTTGCAGTAAACAGACTATGTAATGTAGCAGACGATGTATATCGTAAGCAGTACATAGATAAAAGTCTTGACGAGTCTCAATATAATTCAGTAATGGATTCTATTGCAGAACTAGAAAAAGACGAAGCAGACAAAGTGTATAAAGCGCTTCAGTCTGGTAAGATAAATAAAGACAACTACGAAAAGTTGTTGTCTAAATTAAAAGGGAGTAAATAATGAGCAATGTATCAGACGTCTTAAACGACATAGATAATAATGTAGCCTATTATAATCCTTCAGAAGATACTAGTGGTAAAAAATATGCTACTATCGAAGAAGGTTCATATGAAGCTGTAGTTAGTAAATTGGTTATTAAAAAAGATATCGTAGTTAGGAATCAATATCTAAGCGACATCTTTGAAGCTACCTATAAGTTAGATGATAGTAGACATGCTGACTTAAAAGGTAGAGAAGTCAAGTCTAAAGGGTACTTTAGATTTAAGACTCCTGACAAAGCAAAGCACCCTAAGCTTGAAGACAATCAAGGAAACAATAAAGGGTATATGATATTCGCAGAAGCTTGTGGATTTGATATGAAGAAAGATGACCAAGGTAGATATTTGTTACCTATGGTTATGGAATCTGATATAGCAGGCAATCCAGTAACTATCAAGGTAGTTCACGACAAGTGGACTGACCAGTCAGGAGAAGAAAGAGTAACGCCTACCGCTATCAACGTTTTTAAATCTAATAGAAAAGTTGATAAACCAGTAGCTCAAGACGAGTTGCCTTTCTAATGAAATATAATATCAGATTAGACGAAGAGCAATTTATGTCTTTGATTGAAATGATAGAGAAACACAGATGTGAAGGCGAAGACGATATTTGTTCTAATGTCCGCACATCTGTGAAAGCTCAATTTCAAAATCAGTTTATGGAAAAAGAGGAGCAAGCTACAGTAGAGGCTGATGATATACTTGACGCAGCTAAGAAGACTCTTGGTCCAGGATACTGCGACAACTGTGAATAATGGATATTAGTAAATGGAATTCCATTATGAAATCTTTTCAAGACCTTATGGGATATAAAGAGGGAACGACAGAAGTTCTTGTTACGAAGAGATTTAGTCACATTGGATTTAAGGACATAGAAACAATAAGTGGGCGAGAAGAGAAATACCTCGTCCACATATTAAGATTAAGATATAGGGAGATATCAGATGACATTAAAAGAAACGAAGATAAGGGAAAAGATAGAAAAAACGGGCATAACGTCAACTAACGAATGCTTTGTAAGATATAGAGCTTTTCCTTCTTTCACAAAAAAAGTAGTATTAAAGATGATTAACGAAGGATACAACATAAGTATTGTCAATGACAGCATAGATTTGTCGTTTTTTTGGCTAGACTGCACGAATAATGTTGTTTTTCCTAAAAAAAGAGCTTTAAACTAAAATTAAGTACGAGGTTGCCCTTCTATGGACGAAACACATATTAGTCGACAGTTATGTCGAAAGTGTAATTATAAACGCTTAGAGGGGTATTCTCGAAAGGAAAAAATTTGAAAAGACCGATAAAATATAAAGATAGGTTCACACAACCTATAATATTTGATGGATTGCAAAATGGGCTTGTATCGCCTACAGATATAGACTTTTGCTTTGAAGTTAGTAATCAATTCTTGTTAATAGGAGATTGTAAAAAAGACGACGCACCGTTTCCTGTTGGACAAAGACTAGTAATAGAAAGAATTGTTGACAACTGGAAAGCGACAAGGAAAATATCTCTTGGTGTTATAGCCACACATAGCACAAGCCCTGAGCAACCCATAGTCTTGGCAAACACTGTTGTCACTAAAGTTTATTACAATAGGGAATGGAAAGACACTTTTATGGTGTTTGACGATTTTGTTAGAAGAACAGCAGAAAGATTTGATATAGATAAACTAAAACATTTGAGTTGACTGAAGAAAGAATAAATAAGTATATTTTTATATGGCAAGTAAATCAAAAGCAAAAGGTAACAGATTCGAAAGAGAATGCGTAGACATTGCTGAGCAACACGGCTTTAATTCAAAAAGAGCTTGGGGTAGCGACGGCAGAAGTATAGGTATGTCTCCAGAGGTTGATTTAATTATCGACTATCTATTAGACAAGGACACTTCAAGAACAATGAAGGTTCAATGTAAAGTTAGAAAGTCTATAGCAAGTTATCTTTTACCACCAGACGATTGCGATATCACTCTTATCAAACAAGATAGAGGAGAAATATACGCTACTATTCGATATAAAGACTTGTTGGAGTTAATCCAACAGACTTTCCAACTCAACTAATCACATTTAAATAGGGAGATTAATATGAGAAGTGTCTTTAATTATAAGACTACAGATGAATGGGAACGCGAAAAAGCAGAGTTTATGACTTACTATAGTTATCTAAAGCAAACAGACCCTGAAAATTATGAGGATTGGTTTGATAAAGATATAATAGACTTGTACGTAAAAGGAAAAAGGAATCCATATTTTTCTGCTCAAAGAGCAAAGCCTAGCCACGAGAATGTTTCTATGGTTAGAGTACCCACTAGATGTCCATTGTGTAAAAAAGCCTGGGCTATAGAAATGCAAGACAATAATAAATTTGAGCCTGGATATTTAGACCAGTCTGTATACAAAACAATACCAATGGTGAAAGGAGTGTGTCATAAATGCAAGGATTAGGAATATTTAGCGACGAAGCTGAAAAAGCAGTATTAGGTTGTATATTGAAAGACGATAAGTGTTTTGATGTAGCAAAAGAATATATATTAGAAAGCGACGCTTTTTATATTGATAAAAACAAAAAGATTTGGGAAGCTATTTTAGAGCTTAAGTCAGAAAATATACCAACTGATATTGTAAATATATCTACCAAGATAAAAGGAATTACATACTACCTAAGTGGGTTAACAGAAATTCCTACAACTGCACACTTAGAGTCTTACTCAAAACAAATACACTCAGACTGGCTAAGAAGAAAACTTGTTAAACAGTCTTATGAAATAGTAAATAAGGCATCTGATGATAATAATGATATAAGCTCTTTACTTGTAGATGTTCATGACACAACAAGCAATATGCTAAACTTAGAGCCTGGTCAAAGATTTGATTTAGACACATTATTATCTATGACAAAAGATTCTTTGTTTTCAAAAAGGAATTTAACCACTACTGGTTTTGCTCCTATAGATAATATTATATCTGGAATGACTAAAGGGGAAATAACCATTTTTGCTGGACGACCTGGGAATGCTAAGACTACCACAGTTGCCAACATAGCTAGAAATCTCGTGTTGTCTGGCAAGAAGGTTGTTATGTTCAATAGAGAAATGCCTAATACTGAAATGATGAAAAAGTTTATTGCTATGGAATCAGAAGGTATTACGTATCATATGTTAAGACATAATGCTGTCACTAGTAAATCAGAAATTGAAAAAAGTTTAAATACTATTAAAGAAAAGTATACTGACAAACTATTTATGTTTGACAACATACGTAATTTAGAGGGAACTTTTAGAGAGATAAGACGTATAAAACCAGACGTGGTTATTGACGACCATATCGGTCTTATAGAATATCCTACCAATGACATGAGAGATTTAAGACTTAAAATAGGTGATACATCAAGAAGATATAAATGGTTATGTAAATCAGAACAACTTTCAGTTATTTTGGTTTCACAACTTAATCGTAATATAGAGTATAGGACAGAAAGAATTCCTAAACTTAGTGACCTTGCTGAGTCTGGTAATTTAGAACAAGATGCAGAGATTGTAGCATTTACACATTATCCTTGGACTGTAAACTTTGAGAATGCAAAGAACGGAAAGTATGGATTAGATATTGTTGTGGCTAAAAATAGATATGGGTCAACTGGGAAAGCAACGGTTGGGTTCTCACCAGATTGTTGTACGTTGTTTGATACTGTGGAAGAAGCAGAAGCAAGTGTTGCGAAGCAGATGCCAGACGTTCCATTCTAATTATTTTTTTATCTTGTTATAATAAAAATCGTAAGCTTTTTTAGCTAATAAGTATCTTTGGTCTGACTGAGGAAGTCCTTGTTCTATAAGTCTAACACTATTATAAAAGAATGATTGGTCTCTACCAAACTCGTCTAAAATTTCTCTGCTGAATCCAGCTTTTTTCCAGTCTGATTGTTTACCACCAATCTTTTTAGCTAAAGAAGGGATTAATTTAGCAAGAGGTCTTCTTCCTATTGTTCCTGCTAATCCTAATCCAGGAACAGCTGTAGACATTACGTCTCCCAACAAAGACGAACTCAATTTACCCGACTCTTCATCAACGGAATACGATTGCATGTTTCTTAAAACATTTTGCATCATACTTGACAGGGTATTTTCTGTATTTTTTGTCTCTACGTTTTGGTTCATTTGCCAGCTTTTTTAAGTAGGTCTATCAAAGTCTCATAGCCCATTTGATTGTAAAAATAACTCTCCGAACTTCTAGCTCCAGATTCTCTAGCTTGTCTATCAATAGCTTTCATAATATTTCTAACTACGTTTTGCTCTGAAGTTCTTCTAGAAATAGGAGTTTGAGTTAAATTAGGAAGAGACTCCATAGGTTCAACTGAACCACCTTTAGAAGTCAGGTTTCTGTTTCTAATCAAAAATTGTCCTTGAGTTGGAAGGTCTTGTGGAGTTAATTTTAATGCTTTTTTTTCTGAAAATCTTTTGAATAACTCTTGTTGTCCAGGTGTTGTTTCTCCTGCAAATTCAGAAGGTTGACTTCTTCTTTTAAGACCAGCAAGAACGTCTCCCATTTCTGGTTTGCCTCTGCCTAGTAATTCTCTTAATATATCTAATATGTTTTTACCACCTTTTGCAACTGCTTTACCTGCAGTCTTTATACCGCCGCCTGGTTCTACTGCTCCCATAATTAATTGCATCATCTCTGGTGTCATAGCTTGTCCTCTTTGAGACTCCATATAGTCTTCTCTTGATTTTATAGTACCAAATAACTGGTCTAAAACATCGTCAGACATAGCACTTTTGTCTCCAAAGTAATCTACGTAATCTTTTATTGTTAATTTATCTGCCATAATATATCCTTATTGTTGTAATATTCCTTTAATAGAAGGCTCTGCTTCTTTTTGTTTTTTCTTTTTTTGTCTCTCTAAAAATTTTTCAATTTGCTTTTCTGTAGCGTCTGCTGGTAATCTACCGTCAATCATCATTCCTCTTAGTGCAATATCATCAGGGTCTGCTTCATAGTATTTTCTGTTCTCTTTAATAAATTCTCCATAAGCTGTCATAATTTTATCATCATTTGTATAATCATCTACATCAATTTTTAATGTTGGAAATCTTCTAACATATATAGAGCTATTCCAAGTAGCTATTTGTTCTCTTGCTTCCTGGAATGTTCCTTCATAGGATTTTAATTTTCTAGGTTCAATACCAATCTCTGGGTTTCCGTCATCTGAATATGAAAATAATAATTTTCTATTAATATCTCTCACAATACCTTGCTTCATTGAAGCTACTTTAGCTCTTTCAAATCCTTCTGGATAAGCTGCTATCTCTTCATTTGTAAGAGGGTTTATTATAGGAGAGTAATGATATCTTTTAAAGAAGTTGTTAGGACCAGAACCCATTACAGGACCTATTTCTCTTGCAAGCTTTCTCATTTTAATACTCATAGGGTCATCTTCTTGGAAGAATAATTTTTCTACTAAACCAGATTGGTATTCTTTTCCATACAATGTAGTATAAACTCTTTGTAAATCGTCTAAAATAAGAGGTTTTAATAAGAATCCAGCTGTGTCATAAAGTCTTTCTGTGTTAGCCATCATCTCTCCATATGTACCTAACATACCTCCAGCAGCAGCATACTCAAGTCCATCTTGTAAATCTAAACCAGTTCCTTGACCTTTTATCGTGTTGTTTAGTTTTTCAAAAAAGTTTCTTTGTTCTCTTTGTCCATAGAAAGCTCTGTCTCCTGATAAAGCTTGCTTATATGCATCTAGCATTGTCGCAGCCATAGCTCCTCCGAATGTTCCGCTTGCAATAGTCTGTAAAGGATTTAAAACGTTTCCATTTTCTACTTCCCACTTCATCATATTTAACATATATTTACCTTGTCTGATTGGGAATCTTTTAAACAATAGTAAAGACTTAGTATACTGGTCGTTAAAAGCTAATGCGTCTAACTCAAAGTTTCTACCCATCTGAGAATCTTGTGCGTATTTTTCCATACCTCCCATGAGTCTTTGTTTCATTTTAACTTGAGCTACTGTATTGTATTGTCTATTAATAATAGATTCTTTAAATTTTAAAACTTGTTTAGGGTCTAGTCCAAAAACATCTCTTAGCTTAGCTTCAGCATATTTTTTTCTTTGTTTTTTTGTTAATCCTGGAAGATTTAAGTCTATACCAGCTTCTCCGTCTAACATTTTTGTTAGCTTTATAATGTAATCTTCTGAAGCAGCTCCAGCTATCATCTTATTAAATACGTTAATAGCCTGGAATGGTTTAGCAACAACGTCTTTCAACGCTTGAGAATATTCTCTGTATCCATATTCTCTTAAAGTCTTTCTAGAATAATCAGTAGTTAAATTAGCAAGCTGTCTAGCCTGACCTCTTTGCAAAGCTCTACTACCTCCTAGTAGTTCGTCATACAAATTCAAAGCAGTAACACCTGAACGTTTTACCATATCTCTAACTTGAGGATTGAAAGCATAGTTTGTTAGCCCTCTAACAACTGACATAGGTCCAAGTTGAGGTAAAGTAGAAATAAATGTCTGAGTCATATTAGGTATAACCGCAGTACCTAAATTAATCTTAGTCATAAATTCAAATTCGGCTATACCAAATCCTGCTTTTGTAAAAATATTTTGTCTGTTAAAAGCATTCTCTCCAGTAATAGATTCTTTAATAACTCTAATAGCATCTCTTTCTTTTAATACTAAAGGAGGTATATCTGAACCACTTCCACCTTCACTTCCAATAACTTTAGCTACAGTAGCTCTTACGCCTTTCATTTCAGCACTATCTGGTATTCTTTTTATCAAGGTTTCAAACAGGGCACCTTTAGGCAAAAACATTTTATTTAACTCAACAGTTTTTGTAGCACCGTTTATATAGTCTGTATACAATGTTAACAAGTTTCTATCTAATAACTCGCTTTTTGATTTCATAATTGCAGCCATAACATCAACATCCTTACCTCCACCTAAAAACTTTTTACTTTTTTCAAGAGGTGCATAAGTTTTAAAACCATCGTTGTATATTGTTGAATTTATATTAGCCCAAACATCATAGTCTGGAACTGTAGAATCTAAAGCATCCTTACTTAAGTTTTGTCTTGTAAGTTTCCATATCTCAGAAACAGCCTGTTCTTCTGGTTTTTTAGACTTTGCAAGTCTTTCTACCCACTCTGTCATTTCTTGTTGAACTTTTTCTTTCTGAGTATCGTCTAGATATCTTAATGCATTTTCCCTATCTAAAGAAAGTTCTCCTGTTATAGCCTTTACTTTTTGGTCTAATGTTAACATATTTGTATAGATAGCATCTCTTATAGGCTTTTTAATAACCGAAGGTCTATACCATTTTTGTCTACCAGCTACTTTTATCTTTGCTTCTATAGCATCATCATATAGAGGGTCCATAATTCTTTTTATGTCTTTAAAAACTTTAAGTCTTCTTTCTAAGAATATTTTATCTTCTTTAGAGATACGGTCCATACCACCTTTTTTCTCAGATTTGTTTATAATTTTTTTAGTTTCTCTTGATAGCTGTGCATAGAAATCTTTATTAGCTAACTGTCCAGCTTGAAGTTTTTCATATTCTTTCCAACCAGAAGGAATAACTTTTCCATTTGTAAGAGTAATATCTTCTCCTACAATCCACTTTTCTAAATTTTTATTCTGAAACGGATTATATCCAAACATTCTAGAAACAGGTGCAATGCTTTTTTTCAAACTTAATACAGAAGTATCCATACCAAGTGCTAACTGAAGGTCTACAATTCTATTTGTTGTTCTTGAAACAACATTTCTATCTACCTTACCTAACATCTTAAGAACTGTTTTAGATACTGGGTGTGATAAGTCTGCTTGTAATGAACCAAATACTGACCTTCCTATGTTTTCAAATACTCCTTCTCCTGCTACTCCAGCTAAATTTTCTAACGTAGAACCAAACTCCTCTTTAATATATTTTTCGTGAGTTTTTATTAAAGCTAAGTCTCCAAACTGCTCTGTAACAAGTCTCATTTCTATGTCAGACATTTCATTTATGCTTGGAAGTTTATTAGGGTTTTGGAATTTTTTTATATCATATTCCCCGCCAACATTAAAAATAGCTTTTTCCCAGTCTCCTTTTTTAAGTTCATTTTTACCTGAGAAAGAATCTTCTCTTAAGCCTTCTAATGTTTTTCTTCTTATTCTAGTAAGAGCAAACTTTTGTCTAAATACTCCCTTATTATTTGCTTCAAATCTTTTTCTTAGTCCAGGCTGTGAAGTGTAGAACTTTAAAAATAAATCAGAATTTGCTTCATCCAATCTATAAGTTAATCTTCCTGCCTTTACATCAAAACGTATTCCCTTGTCTGTTGCCTTAAAACTTTTTCTATCTATTACAACATCTAAATCTTTTGCTATCTCTCTTGAACCTGCTAGAGTTCCGTCTGCTAAAACAATATTACCTTTAATATTTGCTCCCATATATGGACCAGTAGCCATTCCTTTTGGAAGCTGTCTTGAGTTTAATCTTTTAATAGCCATATCTGACTGTTCTGTATCGTAACCTACGAGTTGTTGATTACCATCTTTGTCCATTTCAAATATAGGTTTTGATTCTAGCTCAACTTCTCCTTCTACTTTAATTAGAGGGTCTTGAACTCTTGTATAAACATCAGAACGTCTTCTAGTATATCCAGCTAAATCTACTCCTTCTTTTCTAGCTTCGGCTATCTCTTCTGTAGTCATTCCTCTTGTAGGTTTTCCTGCTCTAACTTTACCAGTCTTATAAATATTTGCTATATTCCCAGGTATATAAGAAGCTGATACAATACCAACCATTGCAGATGCAAGTCCTACTTCTCCACCTTCTATATCTTCTATAACTTTCTTAAATTCTGGCTCTATAACATATGCACCTCCGAGAGCTCCAGCTACTTCTCCTGCTATACCATAACCTTGCCCTTTCTTGGTAACTGCTACACCTCTGTCGGATTTCTTCATTATTGGACCAAGCAAGCCTCCTCTAGTATACCTATTTGCTCCATAACCCAAAGCCCCTGTTAAACCAATACCATAACCTTTAGCAAAGTCTTTAAAACTAGCAGCTTTTACAATATCTTTTGCTAATAAATTATATCTTTCAGATTGACTCAATCCATCAAACTTTGACAAATCGTAATCTGAATTTAATACTTGTTCTTTTACATTCATAGCTCCACCATAAAGACCATCAAAAGAAGCAAAGTAAGCACTTTCTGTGGTAGCTATTCTAGTTAGATTTTTTGTGAATGAAGGTAAAGCTCTTTTAGGCATAACGTTATTCTTAACCATTTGATTACCTATAAACTTTACAAGCTTTTCTCCTCCAAGTTTTTGTGCTACTTTTCCTCCAAGGCCTCCTCCTACAGCTGCTAAAGCTATATTTTCTTTAGTAGGAACAAACAAAGATAAAGCCTGAGTTCCCATATCAAACAATCTACCATTGTCATTCAAAGGAACGTCAAACATTTTTTTACCAGACATGATTTGAACCATAGTTCCTTTTACGCTTTTATTGTAAGCTTCTTTAATAAAGTCGTTAGCATACTTGTCTACGGCCATATAGTGAACTTCTTCTACTATTTCAGAAAAAGTAGAACCTTCATTTAGCTTTGCAAAAGGGTCTTGGACGTATGTAGATTCTTGGACAGCAGAAAAACCTGCTGTTAGGTCTATGTTTTTTAAGGTGTCTTTTGCGACCTTTATAGAGTCTGGAGCACTAGGTAGTCCAGCTGATAAATCTATATCTGTCGGTAGAGACTGATTGTTATCGCCGTTAGCCATTGATTAGTCCGCTATAATTTTCAATCTAAATCTGTCAGAAGTTAAATAATCTATCCAATTTTCAGTAGGACCTAAATAGTCAGATACTGTTTGTATTATTTGATTCTTATATTTATCATCTTGTAACATTTTTTTAAGCTTTGCTGTATCGTTTTCTCTTCTTAAGTCTGGTATAGATTCTATAGCTAAAGAAACAAAGTTGTTAACAATAGCTTGAGATTGAGGAGATTTACCTTTTGCTCCTTGTTCTGTAATATCAAACAAGGTAGGCTCTCCTGGCTTTCTATATAATGTTGAAGAAGCTAAATCATCCATTAAAACTTTTGCTCTTCTTGAAGTTTCAATTGCCCACAATTCTCTTTCTAATTTTTCTTGTTTAACTGGGCTGTCTATAACAATGTTAAAATTCTCTGCAGTAATATTGTCTTTCTTAAAAACAGTGTTAGCTACCTGAGCTTTAAAGTCGTTTGACAATGTTTTATAGTACTCAAAAGCCTTATCTTTTGTATAGAAGTTGTCTCTTGTAAATCCAGTCATAGACATGTTTTGTTTATTTAAATCAGATTGTATACCATCAGCACTAGGACCTCCTTTAGAAACAGCAGGACTTATTCCTAATTCTGTACCAAATCTATCTTTAGCAAAAGTCATTCTTCTATTAAAATCTTCAATAGACATTCCTCCATTTGCAAGAAGGTCTACATATCCATCATAAGCAAAATCTTTTGATACTTTATTTTGGTCTTTTGAATATACAGGAATGCTAGGGTCATTACTAAACCAAATTGCATCGAATTCTGCAGCTGGATTTGATGGAACGTTTCTACCTGATGCAATATCCAATTTAAAGTCATCTATGCTTTTAAAAAATGAAGAATTTTCTGGTCTTAC
>Ga0181402_1000060_pt1 | contig 35234 bp, 15 predicted proteins | sample 25SPOviralmetaG_FD_130131 | JGI IMG/M metagenome (GOLD analysis project Ga0181402, IMG submission 130131) | Marine viral communities from the oligotrophic San Pedro Time Series (SPOT) site, San Pedro Channel, CA, USA - 25 SPOT_SRF_2011-08-17 | ecosystem: Environmental > Aquatic > Marine > Strait...
GCCGTAAAGTACATTAGTTCTAGCCTCCTCAATCAATAATCCAAGATTCTCACCAGTTGTTGGGTCGTGGTCAAATCTTGGAACATTGTTAGAAGCATATCTGATAATACCCATTATTCATATGTTTTTTTGCACTATCCGATAAGAAATTAAGTTCAGTAGCACCATCATGATATGCTCCCTTTCCTCCACACATCAACATTCCATTTAGCATGAAAATACTAGTTGCTGTTCGGCAACTAAGCATTTTTGCGCTAGCAAATTGACTACCAGTATCATTGTTATCAGTAAATACCATCCACATCGGAAGGTCTGGATCATCACCATCATAAATTGTGAGAGTTCCTTCTTGCATTACAATCACAGCAACAGCAGGAAACTCTCTTCTGGTTCCTCTAGTTGCTGTTCCTAAGGTTTCATTATACCAACTAGTATGAGTAGTCCTCTTTCTCCATGCACCACCATCAGAGTCCTTACTAGTATCGTATATGAATACATCTACCGCAGTATCAGAGATTGAAGAACTGATATCTGCTATTTCATAATTAGATCCAGTAATTGACGATGTTGCTGTGAGAATACCAGTTACAACAGCACCAGAAGTATTTGCTTGAACTCTTACTGTTCCACCAACAGAATCTTTGATTGCTGTAGCATCAATACCACTTAACTGTGAACCATCACCAATGAATGATGTTGCAGTTACAACCCCAGTAATAGTAGCACCACCATTAAGTACATTAATACCACTTCTAGCGGTTACAAGTCCTATTGAATCAACATTTGTTACATCCTCATAGGTTAAAGTTCCTGCAATAGAAACGTTACCCGTGAAGTTTGCTGAGGTAGCAGTTAAAGAACCAAATGTAGCAATACCAGATACATTTAAATCATCAGCTTCCAACTGTCCCGTAACATCTAATCCTTGTGAGGATGATGATATTGATGCAATACCAATACTAGTATAAGCAACAAACTCAAGGATATCATTAACAAATGCTCCTGTTGTCAGAACAACATTAGAACCATCAGTTGCTGTAAATTCAGTTCCATCTAATTTAACACCATTTTGGAATACATCAACATAACCAATAGCATAACTTACAGTGAATGATGTTTGACCAGAAGTTGCGGTGAATCTAGTTGTTGATCTAGTTGTGAGGGTGGTATTTATTAGTCCCACACCAGTATAAGCAACAAACTCAAGGATATCATCAACAATTGCTCCTGTTGTTAGAACAACATTAGAACCATCAGTTGCTGTAAATTCAGTTCCATCTAATTTATTACCATTTAAAAATACATCAACATAACCAACCTCATAAGATACAGAGAATGATGTTTGACCAGAAGTTGCAGTGAATCTAGTTGTTGTTCTAATAGTATTTGGATTACCTAAACTACCACTAGTAGGACTATCCCAACTTAAGTTTCCAGAACCATCCGATTTTAGATAAGTATTTGTACTACCATCATCATTTGGAAGAGTTAAAGTATAGTTTGCTGCTGCACTGTGAGGTGGACCTTGTATTGTAATACCATGACTGTTATTTTCACAGTTTAATTTAAAACGTCCTGCGCCATTACCACCGTTACTAGTTACACCTTTGAATACAACAGAACCACTTCCATTAGGTGCAAAATCAATATCACCATTGGAAGTAGAAACAATATCTTTTCCATTTACATCGAGATTTCCACCTAATTGAGGCGCAGTGTCAACTACAATTGAATTGCTACCTCCACCGGCGTACCCTACAATTTGTGTGGTTGTAATACCAGTTAGTGCAGATCCATCTACTGCGGGTAATGTTGATGGGAATCTAGCATCAGGGATGGTTCCTGAATCAAGTTCTGAAGCATCAAGTGTAGTAAGAGAAGCACCAGAACCACTAAATGTAGTTGCAGTTACCACTCCAGTAATATTGGCACCAGTTGCAGTTACAACCCCAATAATACTAGCACCACCAGTTTTAATATCAATCCCTTTGCGGAAAGTACCAATACCCAGTGAGTCTACGTTAGTTACATCATCATAAGTAACTGTTCCAGCAATAGTAATGTTTGCTGCACTTATATCATTAACAGTAAGATTTCCAGAAATTGATAAATCATTTGCAAATGTAGATACTCCAGAAACATTTAATCCAGTAGTTATTCCTGCTAACTCTAGTCCTGTAATTCTAGTAGTATTATTAAATGTAGCAGCAGTGTTAGTAATAATATTGTCAGTTGATGCTACACCAGTTAATCCAGATCCATCACCACTGAATGATGTTGCAGTTACAACTCCAGTAATATTGACGCCATTTAGTCCCGTAATTAAATAAGGAGTATTTACTACATTTGAGTGAGTAATAACAGAATTACCCATATAACCATGAGCACTACATTGATAATGAAGAACTGCAGGTGTAGTGTCAGTAATTATAATTTCGGTATATGTTGCAGTTGTCGTTACATTAGTAGTATACGAAGTTGTCTTATCTGCCTCAAGATAAAATCTAAATGGATGACTAGACATGTCACCCGAACTTAAAGTAAACCTATAAGTTCTACCAGGAGTTAAATGTAATATTGGTGATTCAACACCATCTACATAATACGCATTACCAGAACCACCACTGTATCTGTGATCAGATTTAGCAGCAACAGTTACTGAATAATTTTTAGTAGTTGTTGAGTGGGGTGTAGTTAATTCACTTAATTTTGCACTACTTGCAGTTAGATTTGTGAATGTAGAAACTCCAGATACATTTAAGTTATTTGATATTAATACATCTCTACCAATAGTTACATCTGTACTTATAGCAACTATACTTGCATTTAGATTTAAGTTGTTTGGACTTGTAATTGTGGGAGTTCCACCAGTTTGAGTTGTAAATTGACTTGCTGTTACAACTCCACTAAAGTTACCATTTCTACTTACGATTAAATCTTTTGTTACAGTAAGATTTTCTCCAACTGTTGCATCTTTAGTTAGTGTTAGTGTACTTGCAGTAGCAACATTAGTTACAAACAAATTATTGTTTACATTTAACTCATCATCAACAACCAAATTACCTACTACTCTACTTAGACCGTGAACATCCAATACATATGAAGAACTTGCTGCATTTGTAGATATTCCAACATTGGCAGTTGTATGAATTCCATTTGAACCTGAAGACCAATAAGTTATTCCACCAGATCCACTTTCATCTAGGATATGAATAACACCACCCATATTACCATGGGAAGTACATTGATAATAAAGTTTATTAGGAGCATCAAATTGAACATCCCAAATTAATGTTCCATTACTTATATTATTATTAGTGATTCCATCATTATATTGAGTTCCAGCAGATCCATTTGGAGTGCTCTGAATTCTAAATGGGTGAGCACCCATATTGTTAGTAAACTTATATTTTTGCCCTCTTACCAAATATATTGTAGGATCAGCTTCCGCACCAGTCAATCCTGGTCCAGAGAATGTATAGTCTTGAATAGAGTTAGATCCTAAAGTCCACTCAGAAGTGTATGTTGCAATAGTAGCAACTCCAGCATTATTTGCGTAGTTAGATGCTTGAGCAGTGACTGTAGCAATTCCAGATCCAAGATCTACTGATAAATTATCTCCAAAGTTAATAGTTGCTGCAGTTCCTACAGTGACTCCACTATCTTTAACCTGAACACCACTTCCTGTAGAAGTAATATTTGTTAGTCCAGATCCATCACCGACAAACTGAGTTGCTGTTAATATTCCTGATATTTCAGTATCTGCATTAATTTCAAGTGTTGGATCAGTTGTTGTTATAACATTTGTTTGTAGATTATTTACTGCTAATCTAAATTGAGCAGTATCATAATTAAATGAATTATCTGCACCTAAAGGTCCACCATTATTAAATTGAATATTTCCAGTAGTTCCTGCTGCACCAGAAATTCCTCCTCCACCACCAGAAGAAGTAACAGTTACTACTCCAGCAGAAATAGGAGAAACACTGATATTGTCACCAAAATCAATAGTTGCTGCAGTGCCAACAACAGCACCAGAATCTCTGATTTGTACACCAGTTCCAGTAGCAGTAATATTAGTTAATCCAGAACCATCTCCAGTAAAGTTTGTTGCAGTAATAACTCCAAGAACTTTAACATCACCAGTTATACTTAAAGCACTCTCTGGATAATCTGAATTTATACCAACGTTGGTGTTAGTGTAAATGCCAACAACAGCTTCAGTCCAGAGACTATCTCCACCAATAGTAATATTTCCTCCACCACCACCTCCTCCAGTGTAATTTGAGGTAGTATTATAGGAGAAAATATCAATCATTTCTCCACCATCTAATTCATCATTAAATATAATCGTAAATCCATCAGATGCCTGATACTCGCTAGCATTTAGTAAGACACCATTTACAAATATATCAAGAAAATTAGTATTATATGAAGTTATTATTTGGGTTTGACTAGAAACACCAACTGTACTAAATCCAGTCCTTAGAGTTGGAAAGGATGCCCAAGTAACTCCTGTTCCAGTTGATCTAATATACGAACCATCATCACCTAAAGTATTTCCAATAGAGATAGAATCTACAAACAGGTTTGAAATACTTACTGATCCAACTCCAATATAATCTGTAATCAGTGTTCCACCAATACTTACAGATCCATCAATTCTTACTGAACCACCAATTCCAATATTATATTCAGTTGCAAAAGATGTTCCTACACCGACTCTACCTAAAACTTCTAAAACGTTTTCATTTTCGGTGTAACCCTTAACACCTAACTTTAAACTTTTCTGTCTTCCCGATAAAAACTTAGGCATTTTTCTATATTAATTTAATGTTTCTAGAATACTGACTACAACGTTCATTTGCTGAATTCCATCACTACTAGAAATAACTAGTCCATCACCAGACTCCAAAACTAATTTTCCAGTAAGTAGGTTTGCAGTTTCTCCAGCAGGAATTGGGTAATTTAATAACACCCTAGTATCTACATCAGATCCTTCAACTTCTCTTCTGTGAGATAATGATACATCATGAGAAGAAGTAATTCCTACATTTGTAACTTGTGCAAGAAGAATTACACCGGTGTATCCAACTGGTGCTTCATAAATCTCAGTGTCTTGATTAGGACATGATCGTGCTATTGTTTGAAATTGATTAAGTGCTAATGCCATTTTTTACTCTCCTCCTAATGCTAGAATAAATGGTGTCATAGTTGTAAATAAACTCTTTGTATAATTTTCTCCAGAAATAGTCCCTGCAGCTTGATTAATAATAACACCATCACCAACTTTGAAGTTACCAGACTGATCTGTACTTGTATAAACCACTAATCCACCCTGAGTAGATATTGCCTCATTTTCAGGTATTCCAAGACCTCCATTAAATGGTATGGCATAATCAATATCAGTTCCACTTCCTATGTATTCAAACGAATGACTCGATGTCAATAATCTACTTTGTCGGAAGAAATGTGCTGTTGATCCTATTCCAACATCATACGGAACAGTCTCATTTAAAGTTACAGTACAAATTCCAGATCTAATTGGTGTGCAACTTTCTACATAATAATACTTTGGAGTACTAGTAACCTGTAAAAATGCTTGACCTGGAGCAATTTGTGTGGATCCAACGCCTACATTTCCGGTAGATCCAACTCCAATTGGAGCATCAAAAGTTGCTGTTATTTGTTCACTCAAATATCCTCTTCCACTGGATATTATATTTACATCAGTAACTGATCCCGCAGTAACTTCAGCGATTGCAGAAGCTTTAACTCCCCAACTAGAAGGAGGTTCTCCAAAAATAACTTTTGGGGTTTTTGTATATCCAGTTCCTGCAATAGATACTCTAACACTCTCAACCTCGTAGTAAGTTTCACCAAAAGTAACCACTTGTCCATCATAAGGTCTTACTACATATGGGGAAACATAACCTCCAGTATTGTAGGTATGAGCAATTGTAGATACACCTACAAAAGTTTCAAATATAGTGTCAGATGACATTCCGACAACTGTAAATACATATCCATTGTTTCCACTTGGAAATATTGAAGAAGATATTCCTCCATTTGAATTACAATCAAATACCATATCAGTAATTGTTACTGCCATTCCCACATTTAATCCATGTGGTTGTGTAAAATAACAAGATAACATTCCAGAAACATTATTATACTTAACATCTGAAACTATTCGTGGAATATTATTTAAATTAAGAGTAATTGTATCAAATCCTGCCGTGTTAAATCCAATTGGATCTCCAGAAAACTGTTCTCCACTGACTCCATCAGCATATAATCCATATACTCCGAAAGATGAATTTGAGTTTGTTAAATCACATGATCCACCACCTTCACATTTAACTGCATAATCAGTACAAATGGTAAACATCGAAACCAACTGAGCATACGCTCCATTTGTAATTAAAGCTCCGATTCCTGCAGGATTATATTGAGTGAAACTATCCAAAACCATTGACCTTGTAGGTCCGATTGCTTCAAAACCATCAATCCTTAGACCAATTGAATTGTCAATAAAATTAGTACAATTCTGAATATATGGAGATTGATTTGTAAATTGTGGTGCATCTGGATCCCAAGAAACACATGCAATTCCCCTATCTCCACTTACTTCATTTAGAGGTAGAGTAGAAAATCCAACAAATGACATATTAGCAATATAGTTTCCATTAGATACTCTAAAAATATCATCTTCGTTCATTGCTTGAACGGAAACTTCTCTTAAACTTTCTCCTACAATACTGACTTGTCTTGGAATCTTAATCGGATTATCTTCAATATATGTTCCAGCACTTACTTTAATAACAGTTCCAGTTGTTGATATTGCTACTGCACCTTTAATTGTTGCTTTAGCATCACCTATCTTTTTTCCCGTATTATTATCATTACCATCATTAGTTACATATAATACATTCTGAACTGTTGTACCTGCAGCAACTCGTACAATGTCAGAACCTATTCCAGTTCTTTCTCTACGAACAAAAAGTTCACCATCATGGGTATTTAAAGCTATTTCTCCTGAAGGAAGTTGTTCTACTGTAGGTCTTTTGCCGGGTACAGCAGAGCGTTTTATCCTAATATTTGGATCCGCCATTCAAATACTCCCATAAGTGGTAAATACCGTAAATTACTAATATATATTAGTAAATAAGTAATACTATTTATAGTTATTTGAAACCTTCGGATGTTTCTATTTGTTGAGTTATCTTAGAAGTTAATTGTTCAATAGTTCTATTTTGAACATTAACTTGAGATTTTAATACAATATTTTCATTAAGTAATTCAAAACATTTTTGTTGATAGTTTGCAATTACTTCTTTATAATCTTCAATATCCATAAAAAATTAATTAAAATGATCCAGCATCTATAGTTATATTTTCTAAATGTCTTTCTGTACCAGTGCAAGAAATTACTTGTGATTGTCCTGCACAATCATTAACCCAAAGTGCTGCAATTTCTACAGGAGCATATGCAGTGTAAGTTAATTGTGGATTTGAGTTACCAGTTCCTCCACCATCTGCTACTTGAGAACCAAATATAAATCTTGATACGCTACTTTCCCAAGCAACTGCTGCTTTTTTAGCAGATCCATCATTATAGTTGAATAAAACACCAAGATCCCAAGTAGTTGCAGATGCAGGAGCAACACCATTTACGATACCAAGTTCAATAGTTCTGTCTTCTACTGTAATACTATTTGTATCAACTTGGGTAGTCGATCCTTGTACAAATAAACTTCCAGCAACCGTCAAATCATCATCAACATAAACCATTCCAGTAGCAGAGTCTAATACTAGATTTCCTGCTGAAGTTTCAATTTCATTATTTGCAGAAGTTCCAAGTCTTAGATCATTAATATGTGCTGCAGCATTAGCATCAACTAATGCATTAAATGTCGTTACACCAACAACAGATAGTCCATCATCAACAATAACTGTTCCACCATCAGAATCTAAAGTTAAATCACCAGAACTAGTATCTATCTCATTATCACCTGAAACACCAATTTGAACATTATCAATTGCTGCTCCACCATCTAAATCCAAATCTCCAGTTAGATCCACATTAGAACTGAATGTGGCAATACCAGCAACACTCAAAGTTTGACTGACATTTACTTCGTCTAATTGAGTATACCCATCAACATCTAAGTCTGAATTTAGATCAACCGCAGAAGTAAATGTCGCAATACCAGTAACACTTAAGGTTTCACTAACATTTACTTCATCAAGTTCGGTATATCCATCAACATCTAAGTTTGAATTTAAATCAACTGCAGAGGTAAATGTTGCTATTCCAGCAACACTCAAAGTCTGACTGACATTTACTTCATCTAACTCAGTATATCCGTCAACATCTAAGTCGGCATTGAGGTCAACATCAGAAGTAAATGTAGCAATACCAGTAACACTTAAGGTTTCGCTAACATTTACTTCATCTAACTCAGTATATCCATCAACATCTAAGTCGGCATTGAGGTCAACATTGGAAGTAAATGTTGCTATTCCTGCAACAGAAATAGTCTCTTCAAAGTTTGCAGCATAGGGTGTATCTATTGCATTTGAGTGAGTAATAAAAGCATTACCCATGTAACCATGAGCACTACACTGATAATGAATAACTTTAGGTGTAGAGTCTGTAATTACAATTTCAGTGTATGTTGCTGTTACAGTTACATCATTTGTATATGCATGAGTTTTATCAGCATCCAAGTAAAATCTAAATGGATGAGCAGACATGTCACCCGAACTTAAAGTAAATCTATAAGTTTTACCAGGAGTTAAATGGAGTATAGGTGATTCTACACCATCAATAGCATAACAACTACCACTACCAGTTCCATTATACCTATGAGCTGCTGTTTTAGAAACAACAGTTACTGAATAGTTTTGTGTAGATGCAGAATGTGGTGCTTGTAGATATGAAAACCCTTTTAAAGAAGTTGTAGTAGTTACTCCAGAGTTATTAACACCTCCAACATCAGCACTTCCACTGAGAGATAAACTTCTCCATCTTTTAGATGCAGAACCTAAATTGTAAGTAGCATCTACATCAGGAGAAAGATCAGATGCAAATTCTCCACCAACAACAATATTATCAGTGTCACTATCACCTAAATTGATAATACCACCTTCAAAAGTTACATTACCTACAAAAGTAGAAACACCAGTTACTCTTAAATCATCATCAATTACAGTTTGACCAGTAGCAGAATCTAAAATTAAATTTGATGTAAGAGTATCAATTTCATTTGCTGCTGTTACACCAATTTGAATATCATTTGATTCTAAACCTGCTAGGAAAGTTGCAATTCCGGTAGCACTGACATTAGTGAATGATACTGCAGCTCCAGGGACTGGTACACCTTTTATTCCAGTATAAACTGCTCCACTAATATAAACACTCTTTCCAGATATTCCACTCGGTAAATTTGTTCCAATAAAGTTTAAGACACCCGATTTATAATCAAAAAACCATTCGTCATTATTTCCAGATCCTGCTCCAAATACCTGAGTACCGCTAGTTGCAGCATTTGCTGCATCACCAGAAGTATGTAAATATGCTTTAATTAAATAGGTAGAACCAATTTCTGGTGGAATCCAATCTACAGTTCCTGATTTCCAAGTTCTATTTGTTGATGATGTTATATCTGCAGTACACTCTACAGGATTTGAAGTAAGATATACTGTAACTTCGTTAGTGCTACTACTAGGAATAGTCGAAGGAATTTGGTATGATTCTGCCCATACTTCCTCACCTCGTAGTAGTAGAGGAGAAGAAATTGATTCATTGGTAGCATTCTTGATGGAATTAACATCAGTTTTTACCCTACCATATCCAATCTTCTTCCAAAGATAATCAACCTTTTGAGTGTCCGTAATTGCCATTTCGTTTGATTCCTTATGTTATGTTAAGTGATGTTATAGATTGGCCAGAAGTAAGTGCAATTCTAATCAAACAAACATTACTAGTAGCATTACTTAAGTTTTCACTTCCTAAAGTCATACTGTAACTTCCACTCAGAGAAGTTCCAGAAGCAATAACGTCACCAGAAGTAGATGCACAACCATCACTTCCATTACCACCATTACCAACATTTCCACCGGGAACACCTGAACCCGCAAATGGGGTATCAGATCTAATCCAACCATTTAAAGTACTAGTATTATCTATACTAGTTCCAGGTGCAGCAATCCAGAGACCTGCAATACCTGAAGATGATGTAATATTAATATTAAAGTTTGCAACAACTTGTCTTCTAAATGCAAAGGTAAAGTACTGAGTTCCAGTGTCTCCACTTCTATCAGGACCTGCTGGCAAATAACCAGAGGAGTAATCGGTTACATCATATTTAATATTACCAATTCTAACTGAAGCCTCTTTTGTCCCAGAAACGCCTAAATCTGAAGATTCTGTATAAACGCTATTGGTGTAGAAATTAGTAGAATTTGTATATGTAGGATTATTAGTTGTTTCAGCACTAAAATCAAATATTCTTATACCATCATCAGTATAAGTTCCGTTTCCTAAACTATTAGAGATATCAATTGCAATCTCACTAATTCCACTTTGAGATGATTTATGTACTTGTATATTAGTAGCAATATCACTACTATATCCACCAACCCCGTTAACATTTCTAGCGCGAGTTTTTATTCTATCTATGGTTCTTACAGATGATGACGTAATTGAAACAGTTAAGGAACTAATTGCATATGGTGAAGAAGTTCCAACATTGACAACAGGAGTTCCCCCACTCAACATTGTAGAAGCACCATCAATTTGAGAATAATTATAATCAGAATTTGTAATTGCAGAAGAAGAAGTACCTTCTTGATTAGTACCACTATCAACTTCAACGATATTAGATTGATTTGTATAAGTTTGTCCAACAAGGTTGGTAATTGTAACTCCAGTCAATGTCAAAGAAGGAGATCCAGAATTATAGTAAGGAATACCTGAAATGTATCTGTAAGTTCCAGCAACGTTTTCAGTTAATGTTGCTCCAGATATACTAGTAGAAGGTGATGAAGTTAGATCATCTTTTACAAATTCAACCGTATTTGTATTTCCAGTAGAACTATGAAGTAGTTGCATACTGTTTAATCCAGTACTTATACTAGAAGCTGCTTTTGAAATTCTTGCTTTGAATCCTTTATATAAACCGGGATAGTAAATACTACTCGCAAAAGATGTAGAAGATCCACCAGTGTTTAGTAACTGATAATCACTTTCAGAATCAATTATGAGACTTGTATAAGTTCCAGAATCATTTCCACTTGTGAATGCTTTAGAACCGTCTGCAGACTGATTTAAGTTTGCTGTAAGAGTTCCAGAGTCAGCGTTATATGCAAATGTAGTAATTGGACCTGCAGTTGCAGTTCCAGAGGTAATTCTGGTTACATTATCTCCAGTAGATAACACTGCACCACCAGTATTATCCGTAAATCCAGAAGCAAGTTTTGGCGAAGTTCCAGTGGAGGAAACATTTGATAATGTTTTAGAACTTAATCCATTAGGAGCTGTTGGAGCATCGTCATAAACTTTTAGTGAAACTGAATCACTTGTAGGTATAACGTTAGGATCAGCAGTATTGTGATTATTGAGAGTTAAAATTAATGTATCTCTAGAAGTAGAACTATTTGTTCCTTGATTCCATGTATGTATAAGTCTAGATCCCGCCACACCACCATTAACATTATCATCTGCAATGGCATCATTTGTAGAACCATCTCCCCAATTCATTGTATAGTCAACAGTAGCACTTGCAGTGTTAGTTGTCGCATTTTCTAGATAAAGTGGTTGACCTTCAACTACATAGAAATCATTTCCACTAATTGGAGATCCACCAGTTGCTGCTCTGTAAAGTGAGAAATCTACAACTGGGTTTGGAGTGTATACTGTAATATAATTTGCTTTTGAAACAGTTTGACTACTTCCAGCACCTACGCCATTAATATTTTTTGCAGTAGCAGTGATTGAGAATAATCCACCTAGTGCTTCATTATACGTATGGGAGATTGTTGAAGAAGATGCATTTAATGTAGTTGTACCATCACCCCAAGTAATATCATAACGATTTGGATTACCATCAAAAGTTACTGCCAAACTTACATTTAATGGAGATCCACCAACAGTTGGAGTACTCGCAAAATCTACATTAGATACTGCAGTATTTCCAAGAATATTGTATGCTAATTCATTTAAATCATCAATGCCGTCAACAATTCTTGTAGTATTGGTGAAAGTATTTAAAGCACCTCCAGTAACAATATCACTATCAATAGGAGCTCCTAAAGTTAAATCTCCACCTTCTCCATGGAATGAGGTTGCTGTGGTAACTCCAGTAATATTAACATTTGATGATAATTGAACATCAGATTCAAAAGTTGATATTCCAGAAACTCTTAATATACCACCAACATTAGCATTTTTTTCTATACCTACACCACCTTCAATTACTAATGAACCAGTGTCTTTATTATCAGATTGCGTAGTATCTGCAATTAAAACCTGAGAACTGAAAGTTGATACACCTGCTACATCAAGATTAGTTAGAGATAATGACGGGATAATTGAAACCCAACTTAACTCACCATCACCATTAGTTGTCAGTAGTGCTGCATTTACTGGATTCTCTGGGAATGTATATGTAGTTACACCAGATAAAGTATCTGGAGATTTTAGATTAATCGAATTATCTCCATCTTTATCTACTAAGGAGAATTTTAGAGAAGTTGTTCCATCTTCTCTATCCCAATATCGATGAGAACCAAAAAATTTATTGTCAGCAAGAGAACTTGTCAATCCAACAAAAAGATCATATCTATCTGTCGTAAATCCAGGTTCACCAGATCTCAGTCCTGGTAATTGAGTGTATTGTCCTCTTTTAAACTGTAATACTGGAGTAGTCATTGATTCCTTACGTAAATTTGAAAAATAACTCTAATCACCAAATGCCACCATCTAAATCGATTTTATTATCCAAGTCACTAGACAATTCAGCCTTAAGTTGATCTGGTAATCCTGGAGAAATAGGTTCCTCAACAGCATTTATCAATACATCATCAGGGTTAACTGCAACATATTTTTGAGTTGTCCCATCATACATTAACAAGTATTTATCATTAACATTGTCAATATTAACATCTAACAATTCCCCAAGTGTTCTTGCCATAATTGTTCCTGATGCTACGGTTGTTTTTATGGGTGTTTTTTGAGTTGATAATTTTACTTTAATACTCATGATAGTTTACTTGCGGATTCTTGTACAAGAACATTTCCCTGAACTGCTTTAGAAACTAAGTTAGTTGGGGTTTTTACTAATATGTCATAATAACAACGACCACTTGGTAATGTTGATGTAATAGATGCTCCCATAGAGACTTTAATGCTACCGTCAGAAACTACTATACTTGTATTAAAATCAAATGATTTTACTGATGTAGGATGTTTTTTTAGTGCTGCAGAAGCAGAATATCCAGTTAAGTTTAACATAGAATCATCATCTGCAGTCAAACTAAAAGTCTCTTCAAATTTAGTTCCTTTATGTATAATTAAATTAACACTACTTACTGCAGCCATTTTTCATAAACATTTTAACTATTTATTATTCTCATCAATTGACTTATTTTTTAGCATTTTTGAAAGTTCTGCTGTAGATCCAACGAACAATGCATTATTGACTGTCGTTGGTCCCTTTGGAGTTTTATCCTCTTCTAAGTCTTTAATTTTTTTCTGAAGATCTAATAATTTATCTGTAGCATCAGAAACACTCTTTATTAATTGTCCAGCAACCTCATATGCTCTTGGTTGATCGCTTTCTTGTGCTAATTCTAAAACACCATTTAACGCTTCCTGACCCTTTTCTATTATTGAATATAAATTACCTCTTGTATAATTATAATCCTTTTTTATCTCATTTTCAGAATCATCGTATATTTTAGGTTCATTTACTTTTTTTACCAACTTAGCATCAACATATTGTTGATCAGAAAAATCAGTATCAAATGTTTCATTTAAACCATCATATTTATTAGTCATGATTTTACCTATTAAGAATATTCCATACTAAATCCAAAATCATCTCCAGGTTCTATTAGTTGATGATCTGCAGAATCGATTAAGAATAGTTCAGCTCCAGCAACATGATTTTGTGGAACTGTTGCATATTGAGATCTTTGAACTCTAATATTATAAGAGTGTTCATCTAAATTAAGTTCTGTGCTGTTTATAATTTTTTCTAAGTACATAGTTTCATTATCAATAGTAAAGTAGGATCTCTCAGATAATGTTTGACTCGTTGTAATTTTAATTAGTTCCCCAGCACTATCAATATCCTCATTTAATACTGCAAGAGAATTTCCAGTATAATTTTTAGCTGCAACTGGTGTAATAGAATATCTTAGATCTCTTGTAGACGATCCAGGAGATCCAGCATTGAATCCAATAGTAACTTTTTTGATAATATCTGTAGAAATATCTGAACTTGTAGGACCAAATAGATAAGTTTTTGCGATAAATCTCAAAGTATATACTAATGATCTTCTAGTAGAATAATCACCCTCATAGTCATCTTGCATATTTAAATTACTTAATATAACAGGTACATCTTTCTTTTCACCAATTGTTGAATTTAAATCAATTGTAAGATTGAAACTTGGTTGAAAATATGGCAATATTTGTTCAACTATCTGCAACATATCATCATTTAATTTTGTCATTATTGCTAATTCAAATTCAATATTATATGGAACAGGAACATAAGTTTTTACTAATTGAGGGGTATCTTTAGACTTTGCTAAAAATGATTGAGTATTTGTTACTTTTCTAGATGAGTCATAACTAATTCCAACCATTTCAAATGACATCCTAGGAAGAGACATCTGAACTGGACGATTTAAATCTGGAGATTGCTCTATCCTTGCTAGAAATTTTTGTTTAGGACCGTAAGCTAAAGGAACCTCTACGCTAGAATATGTATCACCATCAGAATCTTTTTTTTGAATAGTAATTCCATTAAAAAGAGTACCAAAAGAAATTACAGTTCTTCTTAAAATTTCGTGATAAAAATATTCAAACATTTCTAAAATTTGTTATGGAGTTCCAAAAGGATTATTTTCGCTAAAATCTAATATTTGATCAGACTGAAGTTCAATCTCATCATTTTGAGCGAATTGATCTTTAATATCATATGTATTTATTGGTTTCAATTTATACTCTGCTCCAGAAGTATTTCCAACAACATTTTCAAAATCTCTGAAATCTCCTGAAATCTGATAAACATCCAATTTATTAGTCACAGAACTCCATCCTTTAACTATAGCAGTAGTTCCAGTAGCAGACCCTGTAACAGTTTCTCCTTTAATAAATGTCCCTCCAATTCCAGTGAGTGTTGGGGGACTAATGGTAATTGTAGGTGCAACAGTGTATCCTATACCAGCATCAACAATATAAAATTCTGAAATTGTTCCAGCAGCACTAACAACTGCCTTTACCTTTGCATTTGCAAGACCAGATCCAGGAGCAGAAATGGTTACAGTAGGAGACTCATAATAATGTTTTCCACCATTTTGTATATTAATTTTACTTAATACCCCATCTCCAATAATAGTTGTTGCAGCAACACCAGATCCTCCCCCACCAGTAAAGACAACTCCAGGTGAAGATGTATATCCAGATCCAACACTAGTTAAATTAACACCCTGTACTCTAAATTTAGTTGGGTCTGGTCCACAAAGATCTACAATGTTTCCAATCATAGTAGCGATTCCCACAGCAGTGGTGAAACCAGTTGGTCCTGATGAGAATTGAACATTAGGTTCAGACTTGTAGTTAACTCCTCTATTCGTGATAGAAACTAATCTAACTCCACCATCTACTATTTCAGTGGTTGCAGTTGCGGTAACACCCAAACCAATAACATCTAAAGTTTGAATGTAACCTTCAGATTCTACTGTACCATCTATATTTCCTATACCAGTATCCAAAACTTCGCTTCCATAACGGAATAGCTCACATCTTAGTTCATAAACGTAATTTTTTTGTAGTTGATAGAATGGTTTTTCATGTTCAACATATTTTATCTCAAATAATCTTTCACCTAGAGGGAAAAATATTAAATCACCCTCTTTAGGTCTGCCAAGAAAATTAACTCCTTCAAAGTTTCTAGTTAAAGGAGAAACTTCCATTTCAAATCTTTCTTTGGATACTGTTACAACTAACTCATCAATATCCTGAACACCAAATTTGGATAGTATTGTTCCTTGACCACCATATCCATCATAAGTATTCACATATGCCTCTATCGGTTGGGCATTAGAAAATACTGATTGAATTACTTCTGAAATTATATTATTGGTAGTTAAATTTTGCCTTGGAATATAATAAATTTCTACTCCATATATTTGTAATTGTTCATTTATTAAATCTTGAACAAGACCTTGTTCTGTTTTAGATCCTTGAAGAAAAAATGGATTTAACATATCAACCTATCATATCTAAAGGTGGTAATTCATAATATAAAGTCATTTTATCCATAAGAGTGTCTATCTCTCTTTGTCCGTCATCATATAATTGTCTTCCATTTAATTCCGTTCCTCCTGGAAGTTTTACACCCTGGAACTTAATTAAATTTTGACCCCATTGTTTTTTTATTAATGCTGTTATATATTTCTTTAAGAATGAATCATTCCAAACTTTAGCGTAATCTGAAGGATCCATCATTCGATAGCAGTCAATAACTAAATATTGATCTTCTTTAATAGTATCCCAATTAATATCTAGATACAATCTATCCTGTCTTTTGTTAAATCTTATTTGTTTTTGGGTAGAAGTTAAGAAATTTATATCCTCTAAGTATGTTTTTACCATACTGTAGGTAAGTAATTCTAAAGAACTAAAATTGTATACATCGTTTAAAAATAATTGATACTTTATACTAAACATTCCACTAGAAATGCTACTGTCTCCCTCAAACTGAAATATTTTATTTACACCAATAACATGTGGAGGAACTTGTATATAATTTGAATTTTCTTCATAATCAAAGTTTACTGATGATCCCGATATAGATGAAGTTGTGGTAGTAGTTGTAATTCCTACTTCACCTTTTCCCCTCTTAATATCATCCTCAGTAATTTTATATTTTAAAAATGAAGGGTAAACTCCGTCAAAATGCCTCTCTTGGAAAAATTGAATAGCATCATCAACTAAATCGTCAATTTGCTCCTCAGCAACATTTATTTCCAAAACAGGAGCACCTAGTTTTCTTAAACAATAATCTATAAGTTCTTGTCTAGTTGATGGTTGTGCCATTTCTTAAAAATTTCCTATACTATCTATTTAATTGATTTTTGACAACTATCTCCAAAAGATTTTTCAACTCAGATAAATCATTTCTTATAGTATTAACTTCACTTTTTAATTCATCAATTTCAGTACTCTTTTTAAGATTTACATTTCTTCTTTTTAAATAATTTTCATATTCATTAGAATCTGCATTTACAATTGAGTTAGTACTCGAATCTCTATACAGATTCTTATGATCTTTTACTTTTATGTAGTTTTTTTTCATAATGCGCCAAGAGCGATTGCTCTTAGATTTCTAACTTGTGGTACATAAGAAGAGTTAGAAGTGGATCCGACGATCTTAATTCTAAACTCAGTGAAAGATGAAATATCATCTATTGTATATTCAAACTCAATAAATTCAGTGGATCCTGGTTGGAAAGAGTAAGAATCAGTTTTCTTAATTTTTATATCAGATGTACCATCACTTAATGAAGTATTAATCGCTTCACCAGATTGATAATTTACATATCCTGGGAATGGTGTAAATTGAGCACTTCCTCCAGTAGAATAGAATAATCTTAAATCAGAATCTTCATTTACATATGCATCAAGAATAACTTTAATTCCTGAAGATGGATTTGTTAATTTAATGGGTTTTGTTACATATGTGAATAGATGTGGATCATTTTTTATAGATGCCACAGAAGAATCGTCAGCATAATTAACATTAGGGTCATTAACGACATTAGAAATCAAAGCAACATCAGTTCTAGATAAGTCGATTATAGGAGTTAACTTTGTATTTAAAGTTTTAAATGTAGCAGTAAATGAGAGAGATTTATTATATGCATAATCTCCTAAGAATTGAAGTTCGTTATCTTCTGATCCAATTATCCTTGTTGATTCAAAATAATTTATTTTGTTATTTTGAACAAATGATAGTGGAGCAGTCTGCCAAGAACTTACATCAGATCCAATTGATGTTCCCGTTATACTATCCATTGTATAAGATATATTTGTATTAGGAACAAGCATTTCACTAATACTAGGTACAATAGCATTGTATAGTTTGTTAAATGACATACTAACGTTCTTTTCACCTATTTGAGAACTTGTTTTATTGAGTTTTAAATCAGTTCTTGTTCCCATATCAATTTTAATATAGTAAGAATCTTTTTTAATTGGATCTGCTACAGTAACATCTCTTAAGTCATGAACTTTATTAATTCTTCTCAAAGAAACTCCACTAATTTCATATTTTGATACTATACTTCCCGAGTAGTGAGACTGTGTTTTAGTATTATCTTGTGCTCTTTGAACACCAGTTAATTCATTGTCTGTAAAACCCGTATAAGTTAATAACTCGTCGCCAATTTTTACATAACCAGGATTTATAGCACTAATCGGTCTATTTTCAAAAGTTCTATAGTTAACTGTATTAGTTACAGGTAAGTTTCCTACAGCATCAGATAAGAAATCTGAACTTAATTTAATTGATTCAATATCACCTACAACACCAGTAATTTTGGTAAAGTTGACATTTGAGTACATACCATGATTTTTATGATGAACTTTAATGTGAGTTCCATCAGTTACAACTATTGGAGCATCATTAATATATACTCCTCCACCATTTAACAAAGTTTTAGTTAATCCACTATTTAAATACTCAAGTTGGAATACTGAACTCTGTATAAATTCACCTTGAACATTATCAATTTCAATTTCTTTTCTAGATAAAACTTCAGAAACAGTTATAATACCATTTACTCCAACAGGAACATCTCCCAAAGAAGGAACTAATAATACATCTCCAACATTGTATCCACTACCACCATTACCATTGCTTGGAATCGAAGCCGCATTAATAACACCATTAGTAACAGTTATATCTGCAGTAGCATTGTTACCTTTTCCACTTCTAGTGATTAGTGATACATTTTCAAAAGTGAATGATCCACTACCAGGAGTGTATCCAACTCCAACATCAGTTACTGAGAATGAAGTTATACTTCCACCGTAACCAATAACTGTTCCAGTTGCAGTTCCAACTCCTGTTCTATCTTGTAAAATAGTAGATCCAAAAGTAAAGTCTGCACTTGTTATTGTAGAAGATGTAGAAACTCTAATTCTGTTGGATTCAATCTTTAATGGATCCCGTCTACTAATCTTTAATAATTCGTCAGGTTTAGAATTAAGTAACTGAACAGATCCAGGATTTGAAGAAAATTCTGCTCTATACATTTCAAATTTTAAATCTTCATACTGACTAGGAGTCCAAGTCGAAGCATTTTGGGACTTAAATAAAGATCCTAAAATAGGTTGAGAACTAACAAGAACTTGATTTTGTTGATTTTGTGAAGTTGAGATATCAATTTCACCCATTTGAGAAATCCAAACTTCATAATCTGTAGAATCGGAAAGTAGTACTAAAGCATATTCTTTTTTAGATTCCAAATAAACTGGAGATTCAAATGCAATAGTTGTAGATACTGTAGAATCTTCCGAAAGATTAATTTGTTCAGGTAATACATCAACTTTTGAGAATGGAAGAATTTTCTTGGAAGGTAATCCAAGTTCAACTTCTCTAAGTTCGACCATAACTGGAAGTTTCTCTGCTTTACTCTTAAAGAAAACATCAACTTTAGTTACAAATATTCCAGTATCATCCCAGACAGTAAATGTTTGTGCTAGAGGGTCTGTTCCAGGTGGTCTTGGAGGACTTGGAGTACTTGGGGGTGCTGGTGGTGGTGGTGGGGGTGGAACTGCTTGCTGATCAAGAATAACTTCAAAGTTTATATTTTGAGATTCTACAAAATCAGTATTAACTTCAACTTCAGCATTTCTAATAGATAGTGTAGTATTCTGAGATACATCCGTAGAACCTTGACTATAGAATATAGACTCGGCAAATGATTTTATAGATCCAGGAACTTGTGAATTTGTTCTATTACTGGTTAATCTTAAAGTAGATCTTCCAGTTTCAAATTTAGGATTTCCACTTACTGTAGGGTCAGGAACTCTAAAAGATCCAGTTAGTGATCCAACTTCATCAGAAATTAAATCAACACTAATGACTGTTGCTTCTGCTCCACTAGTTTCACCTCTTATAATCATTCCCGGTCTTAAGTTACCATTAAAAATAGTCTCAGTCTCTTCACTTAAACTAAAGGTATCTATATTTAATGTTATACTATTAGTACTATAATCTGAAGCAACATTTGTGCTTCTTTCGTAGATATTACTTCCATAAAATCTGGTTGGTGATAAGTATGACCCTTCTTTATGACTAGAACCAGAAATTCTGAAAACTCCACTTGAATCAAAAGTAACAGCATTTTGAGTCGTAATGACATCAGAAGATCGCGCAGTTTCACCTACTTGGAAAGTTCCAGATATCATTTGAATTTGAACTAATTTATTGAAACAGAAATCTGATACGTCAACACCATCAAAGTATGGATACATCTTTGTAAATGGTTTTAGACCTGAACAAACAAACTCAATATTAATAGGTCTCATTACTGTAATGAGTTCCCTACTAACAATGCGATCACCTAAAGATTCTGATTGAATATTTTCACTAACTGAGTATTGTAGTCCATCTCTAACTTGTCCTAGTTCTATAGTATTTGCAGTTGTAATAGTCCCCCATTGCCCTGCAGTAGTGTCAGATCTGTCTGTAGTAGTTTCAATACCTTGAGAAATAAGTCCTGTTGTTTCCCAGGAATCCCAAAGAACAGGACTTACACCAGATCTTAGTCCATCTTCCGAATCTACAACATCAACTTGCAACGCACTTGCAATAGCATCAAATGAACCATCAAGCGTTACACTATTAGGTTCAATAACTCTTGTGTCAATCCAAACATCAGTATCTGGATTTAATTTAACGGATCCAGTGTAATCTTTCACAAGGAATGGAGTAACACTTATTATTCTAGTTGCAAAGGGTTGTTTTATCCAACTCTCTTCTGTGTAGTTAAGTGTTAGTAGATCACCAGTTCTCTTTATATTATTTGCAAGTAATCCGGCAAATCTATAGTCTTGTTTTTGATTTACCGTTGTTTGCGAGGAACTGGACATACTATCATTTGAAACTTCAAGTTTCATATGGGTAGTATTATGAGCAGGTCTCAAAATACCTCTTTTAGTATCAATACTATTTCTTATTCCTGCAGAAGTATCTTGAGCTAATGTAGTTGTAAAATTATCTACAAAGAATCCAGATTTAAATCTATTAAGTCCCGTTCCATCATCTACAAATAGATTCTCAGTATTTGATTCAAGTAATGATAAACTAGTTATCTTTTCTATAGTTTGGAGACGGTTATCTATTCTTGAGATATCTTTCATTTGATATCTCTTATGCTTAGTTAATACAATTCTAGCATCACTGACTGAATAGAGATATGCTGGGAGAAATACATCAGCGACTCTCATAGAACCAGGTACAGGTTCTAGTATTTTTGGATCGTCTTTAGAAGTTCCAGATACTACTGTAAATACTTTATTTTTGTCTATAAAAATACTATCATATCTTGGTAGATAGTAACTAAAATTCATAACTAATGAATCTGATTTAGAAACGATATGAGGTGTACTATGAACTCCTCCAGCAAAAGATCTTCCAAGAAACTCAAAAGGAGATCTTGATCCTGATGATAATGTGTATGTACTAACTCTTGGTCTAAGATCAACTAAATCTGTCGTTCTGATACCATTAATCTTTGGTATTTCTTTTCCATAGTCAAATGCTGAGTAAGATTCTACTGTTGTAACATCTCCTGAATCTGATGCATCATAATAACCTCTAGAGAAAAATACTTTAAGTTTTCTGGTTGGAATATCAACTTCTGGTTTTCTTACTAGTTTTGAATATTCAAAATGACTTAATTTTTGTCCACTTTCTAAAGTAAATGATGATGTAACATCTTTACTAGTAATGACTATATCATTAAGTTTTGCAGAAGTAGAAGATGTCTTAAAATCTAAAAGTTCTTCTGGTATAAAGATACTATCATTTAAGTAAGTAAATCTGGATTGGGTATCATTCAAACTTCCCATATACATTGCAATAGCACCGGAAGTTCTTCCAACAATTTTTTCTCCTATAATTAAATCTGAGGTAGTTCCTGTAGACCCAGACATATTTGCTAATGTTATATAAGGAGAGTCTGGATCAGCAGAACTAACTGACTCATAAATTGCATGTATTTTTACGATGTCAGGTTGAAATATTGCAATTTCTTCATCTTGAACTCTAGTTCCATATGGATAGTTATCATAAATTAGACCATCCCTCAAACTATTTTGAGTAGATCCAGATGATTTATTTGAAGACGCAGATAAAATAGTAGATCCAACAACTTCCTTAAGTTTTGTTTTTGATGAAATTTTATTTTTTCTTAGAGTTACAATTAATCTACAATCAAGATCATAACCCCCTAAGTTATTAATTTTTAATTTTGTTGATCCATCTGTAATTTGAAATTTATCTTCCGTCAAAACTTCATAAGTATTATTACTTGTAATTAAAGTATATCTTTCTGGACTAAAAGGTAAAAATGTTTCATTTGGACTTGCTGAGATAACACCAGTAGAGTTATTAACAATATTTACATTAATTACTCTCCGAATTACCATACTAGCCTTATTAAATTCTACAGAAGCAACATTCGGTTTAGGTAATGCGCTAAACAAAGAATTATTATCTGCAGGATTTCCAGTATATTCAGTTTTAGAAAGTTTTGATTCTATTACTTTAAAGTCACTTACAACTAGTTGACTAGAAGGTAACGTGCTATAGTTTACTCCAGATACTGCTGTAATTTCAGTAACAGATATTGTAGTAAGTGTTTTAGAAGAAACTATAGCATACGTTGGGTCTGATTGTGTTGGAGTACTAAAAGATACAATATCTCTAACTTTAACTTTTTGAACTTTTAATGGATCAATAGTTACTACCGAAGTAGATCCAGATTTGGCTCCAATAGTAGCAGAACCAATTTTAAATTTAACACTCTGAACAATATCTGCATTAAATTGTCCACCAGAAGCATTTGAGAAAATTGATTTTATATCAGAAAATCCATATTTTGTGAGATCAGTAATATATCTTCTCTCAAAATTTTCATCATTATCTGAGATAATTTTTATCGGTTCATTAGGAACAAACTCCCCTTCGACACCATAAAGAATTAATGTGGTAGATGAACTAACGGCAGTTCTTAAAAATGCTCTTGCACCGGAATTTTCACCAATAATTCTGGATGGTGTTTGTAAAGTAATAGAATTATTTACAGTTAAAAAAGTGTACAATTGAACATCAAAAAGTGAAATACCCCATTTATTTTTATCTGGTGTAGAGGAATCATATGATCCACTATCTAAGTAGAAATCATATGCTCTAGCAACGCCAACTTCAGTTCCAGATTGTGCGCTACTAGAAGATCCAATTCTGGTATTCATTAAGGACAGGTATTCTGTAGTATTAAGTCCTATTAATGGTGCTCCATAAGTTCTATTCAGTTTAAATACAGGTCCAAAATCAAAATTTATGGCCTGTCCACTTACATTTTTAGTCGATCTAGGTTTATTTACATCTACAAAAGAGTGTGAGATTGTTTCACATTCGTATCCCTTTACATATGCTTTTCCTGGACTTATTTTAAAAGTAGCAATGGATTCATCAGGAACATTTCCAGATCTTGTTAGATTTCCTTCTTTAAAAACTCCATCTGAATTGAGTCCATCATTGAGACTATTTTTCAAAGAAACATTAAAAGATTTTACGTAGTAATCTCCCGATTCATCATAAGTTCTTCTAGCTAGTTCATCTCCAATTATATTATATTCAGTTTTAGTTTCTACTTTTAATAATTCACCATTTCTAACTTCTGCTAGTTGAATGAAATTTTTATCATCAAAATTATCTAAAGATTTTTTAGCTAATTTTGCAGATATTTTAAGTCTATCTGCACCTGGGGCTGCATAGTTAGTAAAACCTTTAGCATTATCAGTCAAACTTTGATCATCATAATAATTTACAAGACTTTCTTCGACACTTAGTCCTAATCTATTACTAGCAAATCCATCATATTGATTAAGTATTAAAATATCTTTTGCTACTTTTACAAAATGACCTCTAATAAAGTAAATACCTTCTTCTATAGTAAACGCTGATGATTCAGAAACTGAATTGGTAATTTTGGTATTTGCAAATCCCTCTCCAACAGAAATAAAAACATTACGAGTTATTTCTATGGCAGTAGTTGCTTCAATAATTTCATTATCAAAGAAATTAATTTGAGTGGCATCATTAGAAGTTTCAATGTATGAAACATATAATGTTATAGAATTTCTTTCTGACTTTTGCGCTTCAATTACAGATAAAACTTTAGCAGTAACTCCAGAACTTCTTCCTTTAATGGTTAAACCAACTAATTTATCTGTATAGGAAGTTACAGGGATTCCAGCAAATATTGGATTTATCTCTACAGCAGTTATACTAGTGTAATTTGTTTGACCAGGAATTACAACAGAACCTTCTTTAAAAAAGTGACTACCAAAACGCTCAACTTGATTCTGAAGTATGGTTTGTAGAGTAGTTAGTTCTCTAGCCTGAATAGGATATGATGGTTTGAATAAAACTTTATGAAAGTTTTTATCCTCATTAAAATCATCAAAATAAGGACTTACATTAAGATTGGTTTCTTGAGGCATGATACTTTAGAACTGTAGTATAACTTTAATTAATTCTTTTTGGTTCTGTGACCTTGTAATCGGAGGTCTATTATCAACGTAAACTATATTTCCAGAATATTTTTGAACTTCTGGATTGGCAAGACCATTTACAAAACTTTGCCCGAGATTATATGTTCTATTATTTATCTGTAAAGTTGAACCACTGAATGCAGTATCAAGTTGAAGAAGAATGTCTCCATCATTTCCACGAATATCAATCGAACCAGCTCCTGTTGGAGTATTAGTAAATTCATAACGATCTAGACTATATTTTGGAGTATACGAAATTGTTCCTCCATACCCAACTCCATGAGTATATCTATCATTCCAATATTTTAATACACCAGTGCTCTTATTATAAGAAACTACTCTTCCCATAGCAGTTTTACCCAATCCAACAGTCTGTTCAATTACACTATCTTCATCAAATGATACATCATTAAATCCAACTCCAGTTAGTTTTATTGCTGATATAGAACTTCCTTTATCTAAAGTTAAAATATCAGTAGAATTATAAACAGTTGGATTTTGTACAATACCAACTCTTGATATTTGATTCTCTAAGATAAAATCTGGATTCTCCAAATCATTCTCTATGGCAGAGAAAACCATCACATTAAATGCTCCAAGTTCATTATATACATCAGCACCATGACCACCTTTTGGGGGAATTATAACTTCAAAAGACGGATCTATTGTATTTACAGGTAGTCCTCCACTAATATAATCTACAATTCCATATGTATATCCAGATCCACCATTGGTAACTATAATTCTATCAATCTTAGAATCATTTCCAATAACAATTGATGCCTCTGCTCCAGTTCCATCACCCTTAATTGGAACATTGGTATAGATTACATTTGCTGTTCCTAATCCAACACCACGGTTTTTTATCGTAATAGTCTTTAATTGACCACTAGACTCAGCATGATCTCTTACTTCAGCAGTATTTGTATTTGTTTCCCAATTGTCTGGTACTGGAATATAATTAGTTGAATCAAATTTTATAATTTCACTTGGTTTTATTGTGTATAGATATTTCCAAACATATCCATCTCCACTCAAACCAGCTGCTTTTGGTTCTAAGTCAGTAAATGTTGGTTGATCTAATGATGGTCTACCATTTGGATGTTCTGGATCAGTTCCATTACTCAGACAGATATAAACTCTGTAATCTTCATTAACAACATAAAAATTTGAAGCGAATATACTTGAAGAAGATGATGAGTTTGTTACGTTAGTTCTACTAATGTCGTTTCTGTACATATCATAGACATTTTCTCTTGTCCAGATAGTTTTTCTGACAACATGCCTAACATCATCATTGCTAATTTTTTTAACTGCAATAATAGTATCCCAATAATCATTTTCTTCATTACCATTATCTTTTGGTGCTGGAGGAGTTACGTTCCAATTTGAGTCATAATCATATGGATTTGGTAGTCCAATAAAAGAATAAAATGAATTATTAGAATCTCTCACAGAATTTACAAAATTCTTCGCATTTAATATTCTTAATTGATCTGTAATTATTGCAGCCATTTGTGAGTTTTTAGTTATTTATTATAGATTGTATAATTTAAAGTTTAAGAAGGATTTTCTTCTAATATTAGGTAAATCATCCAAACCAGTCATAGTATTTGGGAATCCGAAGGAATAATTTTTAAGTTTTCTCTCTGTAGCAACTATTCTACCCCAACTGTAAGAACCAAAGTAGTATGGATCTGCAGGAGCATTAATATCACTAATTAGAGTTCCGTAGTTGTTTACACTAACAGTCACACTAAGATTACTATAATCTCCAACTGTAAATTCAATACCATCATTAACTGTAACATCTCCAGATAAATCAATCATAGTAGCAGAAGCAACTTCAGTATTTACTGCTATCACTTGAGTAGATGCAATAACATTATCACCAATTTCAGTGTCAATTACCTTGTATATATTATCAATAAAAGAAGAAGATTGGAATAATAAATCCCCATTACTATCTAAACTATTTAACCCACTTCCTACATTGGAATTAGAGACCTTAAAGTAGTAATCCCTTTCTAATGCTGACGCTGTAGCAGCAAATCCAGCAATAGATTTATCTCTTAGAATAGAATCATTTGGAATTTCCAATTGTAATTTTAATCCAATAGGTGCTCCAGTAATTGAGGTAGTTGCAACTGAAACAATGTTTCCATAATCACCAAGGTAGTCTACATCAGTTAGAGTTTCTGCTTTTAAATCGGGTTCATTTACAGTTACTACTGGAGTAGTTGTAAAATTAGTTCCAGTTTGAGCAATACTCACACTGGTAATAGATCCCGTAGTATTATCAATACTTGCAATTAGTAGAGGAATTTCACTAGAAGCTGTACCAACATTGGTGGCAACGGTGATTATAGGAGGGAAAGAATATCCAAATCCACTATTAGTTATAACAGTTTGATTAATGTAACCATCAGAATTTAATCCAACTGTTACTGATGCTCTAGTGCCTTCAAATTTTGAAACAATCTCAACAGTTTTACGTTTTTCACTAACAGCATTTTCCTTTTCACTACTGAAGAATGGAAGTAGAGTGTCTACGAATATATGTGTAGATCCTATTCCAACGCTGTTTATAACATTACATGTAGGATAAATTTGAGGTTCAAGACTTACTCTATCCTTTGTAAATACATCATTACCCGATATAATATCATATCTTTGCTTACACCATTCTAATGGACGCTCTAAATTAAAGTCACTACTAATTCCTGGTCCAGAATAGGGATTAGTAACAACAGTATCAATAGACTCTATTAAATTAACCAATCTTTCTTCTTCTTGGTAATAAAAATCATCACTATTAATTGTTACATGATCTCCTGGTTCTATAGTTTCAATAATATCATTAAAGACAACATCAATTCCAGGAGTTCCTTTATAGAATATAATTTCACATTTGTCTCCTTTCTTAGGTGCTTCCGCAAAAGTTATATAACTTCCGCCTTCAAATTTGTAACCAACATCTGGTCTTTGTAAAATGTTATTAACAAAGACTAATAGAGTCATTTTTAGATCAATTCTAGATCCTTTTCGTGCAATTATTGGATAAATTTCACCATTGATTGCTAATGGGAAAGTAAAACGCTGACTATTAAACATATTATCAATATAATCTAATGGAGCAAATTCTCCCATTGACCATCCAGAGAACTTATCAATATAAACTCTATCTAAAATAATTTGCAGTTCATTGAAAGGTTTACTAGCATCTACAGGAATTCCAAAATCACCATCAGTTGGTATTGTTATAATTTCTAAATTATCATAAGAATAACCATAATTTTTAAGTTCAAAACTTTCTATAGTTCCATCCTGACTTACTACAATATCTGCAGTTGCTTGTGTGCCAATACCATTTACGGGGGAAGATGAACTATAAATTAAAGGAATATTATCATAAGTTTTTGGTTCGTCAATAACAACAATTGGTGGATATACTTCATTTGATACATTAATTGGATCTGTAATAGTGACACTATAAACATTTCCATCTGCTACATTAGCAAATCCAACAACTACATCTAATGTTGATTCATAATCATCAGAAGATATACCAACTAACCTAACTGGAATTGATTGATCTTGTTGTGAAGGTCTATATCCAGATCCAGAAGAACCAATACTAATAGATACGAGGTCATTAGACAAGTTGTAAACTGCTGTTCCACCAGCACCAGATAGTGGTTGATATCCAGTAGGATTATTACTAGAAATTTGTTGAATAACTCCACCCACTGGAATATTGAAAGTGTTTATATCATAATCCTGACTTGTATCATCAGTAACAAAGAAAATAGTACTGATTCCAGTTCCGCCAATATAATAAGCACCATCAATAGGAGGATTTCCATCTCTTTTTGGAATTTGGAATATATCCTTAATAAGAACAACTGCGTTCATATCTTCAACATCGTGAACATTATACTCATTAGATTTTATGAGTAGATTTTCACTACGATTTTTAAACTGAGAGGAAATATCATCAAATACATAATTTTCTCTATATGTGGTGTTTGAAGAACCAACTACACCAGATCTAAAGAAAACTCTTCCATAGAAACTAGAACTAGTTTGAATACCTGTGAAATCTATTTCATCAGGATTGGATGTTTCTGGTGGGGTTAAACTTAATGGATCTCCAACAAAAGTCATAAAGTTTTCATTCACATTATAATTTCCACTATATTTTCTAACTTCCGTTTCAGATAAATGAGTTTGAATTCCAATATTCATCCAATCTCTTCTTACCCTACAAAGATTTGTAATGCTACCAACACCAACATCATCAATCAACATATACTCATCATTGATTTTAACCAAATCTCCAGTATAAATTGATCCAATACCACTCAAACTAATGAATGAAGTTGTTTCATTTACATTTGCATCAAGTTTAGTTTTTACTGGGGTTTTGGATATTGGCGATTGTATGACATTATCAATAGTGACTAAGCATTTTTCAAGTTGTTTATCTGATTGTAAGTAATGACTATTTCCAATACCAACAGAAGAGAATGATAATACTTGAGGTAGACTCTTAAGAGCATCTTCGGCAGTCGCACATAAAGATATTTCTCCAACATTTACCCTTACTGCATACACTTCTTCTGGTAAAATATTAGTTAAACCAATTCCTGGTATATTTGCATCTATTATTTTAATTGGAATATTGCCAGGACCATAAGAATAACGAAGTTTTTCTCCAGTTACAAAGTTATTTCCAGGTATACCAATTGTACTGCTTGCAATACTTACGATATTATTATCGGAACCATCAAAAGCACGTTTAAATATTGGATACAAGTTATTAAACATTTCAAAAGATCTGTTTAACGTAATAGAATATCCACCGAAGAATGAATTTGATCCAGTTATAGCAGAATTACCAAGATTTACTGTTATTAAATCTGAATTATCTGGATTTGAAACTCCAACTGATTTCATAAATCCACGAACCTCAATAATCTCAGTTCCAAATAATGGAACAAAGTTTATAAAAGTATCAGATCCAGACACCGTTGCTGTAAAATAACCATGGCGATAATCATCAACACCAATAGTGCCAAATTCAGTTATTACTGCTTCTGAATTATCGGTATCAGTTAAAACTAATAACTCTGTACATTGATGTTCATTACTAGACTTATTTTCAATAGTTAAGAATAAATATGCTCCAAATTCATATTGATTATTATAACTAGCAACCGCATTTTCTGTCTGAGATCCTATGGGAATACTTTCATATATTGATCTAACTGTACCAGTATTTAAATTAGTACTACCAGTTGATACATTATCATAATTATTAACTTTGACTATTGATGAATTAAAATCACAATCATATGGAAGTGAGGAGTCTGCTATAAAGTCAACTTTTACATAGTCTCCATCAACATATGCAAAGTAAGTTCCAAAACCAGAAGTATGATCAGATACTATTTTTCCATAATCCAAAATACTGACACTGATTGAATCTGAAATTTGAGATCCAATATAATCATCTGCAACGAAAGTTAATTCATTTACTTGAATATAATTATTTGTATCACTACTAATTGCCACAATCGCTTTAGAAGATCTGAATTCAGATTTTGGAATTGAGATTATAGTTTGACCTGTAGATCCACTCGGTACTAAACTATAGGCACCAAAAATTTCTACAACATCACCCAACTCTAAGGTATTAATTCCAACATCATTATTAATATCGAGAGATAATACTGTATTAGTAAATTCTCTAGATCCAAACTGAGAATCCTCAGTAGGTGTAAATTGTAAGGTTACTATTCCATTATCAACCTCAAAATTATAATGTCCAGAATACTTGTCATCGGTTGTAATAATTCCATATTCATCAATGTAAGAACTTTCACCAGAGAATGCTGCTGAAAGTAAGGAAATTTGCTTTTTACCCTCTTCTTCAGAATATTGTGAGTATGTAAGATATTTTTTGTATCTCTTAGCATCTACATTAAATTGATCAAGTAAAACTGTTCTTACCTCACCACCAAGAACTTGTGATACAATGTCAGGAACTTGTATCTCAACTACTCTATTACCAATAGATTCAAAATAATCTGTTAATATTCTAGAATTAAATATAATTTTATTTGAAACATGGTTGTCTGATATTTTTTGAGTTAATTCTCTAACATTATCAAAATCCTGATAGCAATCTAAATTAATTTCACTTACTAATTCTGATATTCCAATAAATTCTCCATTATCTTGACTCGTACATATACCAGATACTAGTTCGCAGTTGCCAGAAACTTCAGTAGGACTTGTTTGAATAGTTAATTCTGAGAATTCTTTAAATCCTGCTGGATGAACTAGTGATGATATAGATTCTCCCCATTCATCATAAGATATTTCACTATTTAAAGAATAAGAAAATCTTTGGTAATAATCATTGTCGTGTATCCTCTGAGTAGATTCATTTAAAAATCCTTTTTGATCTATCCAATTGTTTAATCTTATACTAGACGAACCTAAATTAAATGTAGATTTTGTAAATGTATTTGATATAATCTTTGAAACATTTCCAGAAGATTTACCTATAAGATCACCTTCAGAATCAAAAATTGTGCTGGAAGCAACTTTTAATGTTCTATTTTCATAATTCCAACCCAATACGTTACCACGATTTTCTCCCAATACAACTTCTTCCCCAATATTAAAATTAATATAGTCTAAAGAAACATTAAATATTGGTAAATCATCTTCTTTTATAACTCTACCAAAAGATAACTGCCTGACAAATTCTCCTGCAGTTTGGAAAGTATCTAGATATGAAGACAAACTGTAACTAATAGTTGGTAAAAATCCACCAATATTAGGATCTGAATCTGTAATTTTAAAGAAAGCATACCCATAATCAGATGAGTTATATCCAGATCCATCATCATGAACGATATTCTCAACTAAAATATTATCTCCTATAGAGAATGGGAAATTTTCTGGTTCACTATATGCAGTGTCTAACTGTAATGTTACCTTTAGTGTCTCAGTATTATAAGTTGCGGAAGTAATTCCAACACCATTACTATTATTGATAGGGAAGACTTTAGGATTTTCATTGATTAAAGATTGCTCATTACCTAAAATCTCTACATTTTCATCTACAGGATCATAGACCATGGAGATTTTTTCAACTGATTTGTTATCAAATGTATCAACAACGATTAACTTATGTTTAGATGTATACCCTACACCCTTATCAAAAATTTCAATAGTACCAATTTTATATCTTGGTTGTACCTTTAGTAATTGTGGGAATATGCAAGTAGGTCTTAGTGTAATATCAGAAGGATACTCAAAAGTAGTATCACTAATAAGTATACTTCCAGGTTTTCCAATATCTTTTGTAATTGGATTTAAGAAAGCACCATACCCGTATTCAGAATCTATAGATTTTATTATAGGTTCTTTTTTATAACGTTGATTATAAGAATCTAATAAAATATCTTCTATCGGACCGTAAGCACTAGTTGAAGTTGTAGTATACTGAATTGAATTATTTTCTTCTGAATAGTAATCAGATTCTAATTGTGAATTATTGAAGAAATTAAATGAATATGTAGAAACACCCACAACATCATAAGTACCATTATATCTACTGGGTTGTAAATTCAATAAATTATTATTTTTTATAGAGTCAGAATCATTAATATACTCTCTTTTCTCTGTAGAAATTAAATTCTCATTAAATTTAACTAAACTGTAGTATAATTGAGATGGTACATCATCATCTATACTTAGTGTTAATTTAGCATCAGAACTTATTCCAGATTTTCCAGAATAAACTACATTGAATTTGTTAGTTTTTTCTGTAGTAAAAAATTCATTATAATAATTACTATCTTCAAATAATTGTAAAGTAAACGCTGAAATTTTCTGACCAAAATAATCATCAGATAATGATGGATCTGAAAGATCAAAAATTACATTAGAGTTTTTGTATACTATAATTTCTGGATTAACTTTACCAATGTATCCATCAAATTGATCAACAACACTTACTATTTTAGGATTTTCTTGAATAGATTCGTAATAAGTTTCTGCAAATTTTATATTATCTTGATCAGAATATACAGCATATACAATCCTGCTGTCTCCAAGGTCAGTTATCGATCCTCCTTCAGATTTATAGATTAATTTATCTCCGGTTTTAAATATATGATTAGGAACTGTCAGAGTATTTGCAGCAACACTCAAATCTGATCCAACAAAATTGATTGGAGATACAACCATTCTTCTATTAGCATCATTATATACAATTTTATAATTAGTTGTAATTCCTAGTTTTACATTTAGTGAAACACTATCATTTACAGATAGTCCATGAGTTTGTGCTGTAGAAACATTAATTAAGTTTCTAGTAGCATCAATTTTTACAATATTATCTAAATTAGTTGTAAACTTATGGTTATTTTTAGTTCCGACATAAGAAAAATAGACTAGTGCATCATTAAAAGATACATCAGTTCCATAATCAACAGACTTATATTCAGAACCATTATTTAATAATCTTTGAGTTGAAAGTCCAATAATATCTTTAGACAACCAAACAGTATAAAGATTTTGCCCTTCGGATATATCAACTGATGTTGAACCATCTAAAGAAATTTTTATTGGAGCACCTGTATTTGAAGAATATTCTAATTTATCTCCTGTTCTTAATCCATGATCCCTATAATATATTGATCTAGTGTTAACATATACTTCAGTAGTACCAGAGGATACATTAGGTATGGGTAAAGTATTTCCAATACCAGGACCATGAGTTAACCCTATTGAAACTGTTGTTTCAGGATCAATGTAAAATACTTTATTTAATCTAGATCTAATATTGATATTATCAGATTCAAGATCAAATTTAATTTTTTTAGAGTTCTGATATACTATTGATGAAATAGAATGAGCAAGACCAACTGTTCCCTCTATTTCTCGCTCAACTCGTACATACTTACTAATTCTATCAACTTCTAATACTTTTAGTTTTTCATCATTAATTTGTAAAATATCATCAGTCATTAATGATGGGAAACTAAGATCTCCATTCAATCCTATATTAGTAATTTCCCCAGTTTCAAGAGAATTTTTTAATGTTGTTTTTAATGTATAATTTGAAGAATCAACTGTTAATGTAAATAAATCCTTGGTAATATTATTTGAAACTTCTGTAGTAAATCCAGATAAGTTTACAACATCTAAATTTTTGAACTGATGAGGAGTGGTACATACTCCAATATATTGAGAAGCATTAATTTGTAAAATCTCAATACCAGTTTCATTGTAAGTTGAGTATGAAATATTATTTACAGTTTTACCTGCAATACGACTAATTTTTACAGTTTCTGTTATTTCACTGTCTTTTTCTAAAGATAGTGAAATTTTATCACCAACTTGATAATTATCTCCAGAATCTACAATCTCAAAAGAATCAACTTTACCTGTAGAAGTATAATCAATAATAGCTCTTTGATTATCCTGAGTTAATGGATTATTGACATATGAGTATTCACTAAACTCATCAGTAAAATTATAATCTGTAGTATTTCTTAAAAGATTTTCTTCAATTGGATCATACGTCACTTGATTAATGTCAGGATTAAAATTAAATTCTACTGGTTTTGATTTATAACTTTCACCAATAACATATGGATATACTGGTTTTTTAAATCTTCTAAAAGGAGATCCCGAATCGGTTTCTACATTATTAGGATCTATAGTAGTAAAATATGCATAGACTCCATTTGGATATTCTGGGGTTACACAATATCTACCATTATTTTCATCAAGATCTCCAGAATTTGCAAAGTAAAAATCTCTTATAAAGAATCCATTTGGATATCCAAATGGTCTACTCTCATCAAAACTATCTACTGAAGTAAACCCACTTTCTAAACACTTAATTCCTCCAGTACCATTAGGATTAGTAAATCCATAAGGTCCATATATTGGATTTCCATCATAAGCCCATCCAATAATGGGAGAATGCCTTTCAGATTCCGTTTCAATACCAAATTCATCAACAGTTAAATCTTTATCAAATGTTAATTTACCTGAAGTAAACCTTTTACCAAGAACTGTTTTTCTAAGTTCTCTTGGAGCATATAAGTGTGTA
>Ga0181402_1000064_pt1 | contig 33520 bp, 32 predicted proteins | sample 25SPOviralmetaG_FD_130131 | JGI IMG/M metagenome (GOLD analysis project Ga0181402, IMG submission 130131) | Marine viral communities from the oligotrophic San Pedro Time Series (SPOT) site, San Pedro Channel, CA, USA - 25 SPOT_SRF_2011-08-17 | ecosystem: Environmental > Aquatic > Marine > Strait...
TAGGAATATTGAAAGCCCATCACAAGGAAATGGCCGCTGGGTCTGCACTAGCTAATCAAGCTCTTGCTCAAGTAAAGAGCCTGACACTAACGACCTCGTTTGAGGGGCTAGATGAATACATCCTAGAAGACGAATAACAACACAGGGGCTGGCATGGTGTCAGCCCCACAATCAGGAGAACTACAATGCCAAACTTTACCGACAACAGAACATGGGGCTTGATGGCAAGCCTTACGAACCGCATCAATCAAAAGCGGATGGACAAGCAACCACTAACACATGAGGAATTACGCCTCATCATGCAGACGCTGAATGGCAAGGACAAGCAGATCAAAGACCTCAAGGAGAGTGTCCGCGATTTAGAACTTCTAGTATCGGCTGTATACTAACAACACAGGGGATAGGACTTCGGTTCTATCCTCTCTTTTTTTGTGCTTTAGATACCAGTTCTCGGAGTAGCTTTGTGCCCCCCTCGCCACGCGCTCGCCCGCCCACGCAAAGTCAATCATCCATGATCCTATGCGATCCGGTATGGGGAAACCCATACCCCCTCCGAAGCCAGTTCTCGGAGCAGCGTTACGCCCGTCGATGCAGCGGTACGCACACGCCTGTCTGGAGCACCTCATACGCCCACCTGTATGGGGAAACCCATACACAATCGAGGCCAGTTTTCGGAGTAGCGATGTGCGCTATGTTATCGGTTGCCAAGCGTCACCTACGTAGTGCTGCGGTTGTCCATGTATGCAAGGGCTTACCACGTATGGGGTTCCCCATACCATCACACGGTGAGCTGCTTCACACGTAGTACGTCTAGTGATCTAGGACTAGAAACATAAAAGTTAGCAGTAACCCTACACACCCTACACTAATTTAGCTAAGTCATTGATAATGCAGTAATGTTCCAACTGTTCCAAAAGTTTTTGGTACTGTTCCACTGTAAGTGTTTGTTTTTAAAGTAATGTTCCTATTGTTCCTAATGTTCCATCATTTTTTTAACAATTTTATTTTACGATTTACCCCTCCTTCGTTGGGGGCGCAGCCTATTGTTCCACCCATCTCAACGATAGACCCCAAATCCCCAGATCGCTTACTTATACATGGAACATTGTCACTTTGGAACATTACTGCAATTTCAATCACTTACAGCCCAACCCCTTGGAACATTACGGAACATTACACCCCTACCACTTATCACACACGAACCCTCACCCCTACAACATAACACCTCCAGATAACACCTCCTGATATCACTTGACATTACCTACAAAGTATGGTATAGTAACAAAAGTTGGACAAATGATTGGAGACTACAATGACAGACACAGACACCGTGCTTGATGCGTATGGGGAAACCCATACAAGTTTCGCACCCTGCACAGTATGCGGTGAGGATATCGACCCACCCCAACGCGTACTGCTCGGGTACAAAGTTTGCCTAGACTGTGGCGACAGTACCGCCAAGACAGAACGGTCTACGTGGACAATCGTACCCACACCCAAGGGGCACTACACACGCATCACTCGTAAGAGTGATCTGCTCGCCCTCAATCAAAAGCCAAGATGAACCGTATGGGTTTCCCCATACACAAAAGGAGAACTAAAATGAACGATCTTTCAACAGGCATGACGTTTGCCGAATTGGACACAGATGCCGTTGCATCTATATCGTCAAGCGCGATGCTCGTAGACCTCACAGTCACACAGACACGCATGCGGAAGAATGACCCCGAGGCCGCTGCTCGTCTGGCGGCTATGTCGGGCGCAGACAGTGAGGCGTTCACTGCTATAAAGTCCTTGTTCGGTAAGAAGTGCGAGGAGTTAGAAGCGGTCAAGAAGCAAGTGACCAAAGTTCGCAACGTACACAAGAACCTGACGCTGCCGTGGAAAGACGGTGGTGGTCGGCTACTAACAACGGCTATGTCGTTTAGCTACCACAAAGCGGTGACTACCGAGATTGCCAAGGGTGAAGCGTTGGTTGCTGAATTGGTGGACGCATATGAGGATCGTAAGGAAGAAGCTAAGATGGCCCTTGGCCCTGACTACAATGAGAACGACTATCCGAGCATTGATAAGTTCGCGTCCAAGTTCTCGTTCAGTCTTGACGTGGAACCGCTACCCACAAGTGGTGACTTCCGCATCGACATACAGAACACAGGTATTGCCGATATCGCAGAACAGTATCAGTCCAAGTTCAACGACAGATACGCTGCGGCTATGCAGGACGTGTGGAACCGCGCCCACAAGGTGTGTCAAAACATGAGCGACAAGCTGGACTACTTCGCAGACGAGGATAAAAAGATATTCCGTGATACACTTGTGAGTAACGTCACAGATATTGTGGACATGATGCGAGGCTTCAACATTACTAACGACCCCACGATGACAGCGGCTGCTAATCATCTGGAAGAAGCAATGCGGGTGGTGACACCCGATGCGCTGCGCGAGAACGCTGACCTTCGCGCAGAAACCAAGCGTTCAGTTGACGAGGTTATCAAAACCCTACCGTCACTGGACTTGTTCTAATCAAACCAAAGGAGAACTAAAATGAAGACGAATGTACCCGCACCGAAAAGTGGACGTGCTTGGACAGGTAAGGAAGAAGATATTCTTGCCGAGATGGTGGACGCTGAGTTCAATGACACCGAGATTGGTGCTGAACTGGGACGGTCTCCCAAATCTATACAAGTACGCAAGTGCCGTATCCGTGCAAGAGCAGGTAAATGTGTAGCCCACAACAAAGCTGTAGATGTAGCGATTGATGGTTTGGTTCTAAAAAAGGCGAAGGCTATGACTGAAGAAGAGTTAGAGTTTATACGGAAGCATGAGCAACAGTGGACTGATTTTCGCAAGGGTAACATGGGCGAGGGTAAGACTAGCGGCCTTCTTCACGCGGAACAGTTCATGAGTGATGAGGATAGTGAGGTTTCCCCGGAGAACAACAAAAACACTTCTCCCGGGTATACTACACTACGCGTACCACACACATACTTCTACGCGTGTGTGTACGTAGTCGCACTATCCTTGGCCTTCTATCTTGGAAGCATCTACCAATGAAAGAGTTTCTAAAAGATTTGGTTGGGGCGATATGTGTTGTCGCCCTGCCCTTCATCCTGTTGTTCTTGGCCTATGGCTACGGACTTTACTAATCAATCAAACCGTATGGGTTTCCCCATACAGAAAGAGATACTAAAATGGCTATGACTACTAATGGAATGTACTCCCTCGACCTCGACCAATCAGTTGACCTGATCGCTGCCATCGGACACAAGCGCATGGTGCTGCTTGAAGGTGACATGGGTAACGGGAAAACATCCACACTTAAAACACTGGCGAAGCGGTTCCCCACACACAAGGCTATCCTGTTCAATTGCCCTGACAAAGATGTGCAAGACCTGCAATGCCCATCGTTTCAGACAATGGATACAAACGGGTTTGTTCGGTTTGTACCTCACGAAGAATTGGGCTTGCACTTGGGTGGCCCTGTCATCATCTGCATTGACGAGGTTGGTAAAGCCCTAGACGGTGTGGCCCGAGCGTTACGTGCGTTCTGGTTGGAGCGGCGCTTAGGTAGTTACGACCTACACCCAGACAGCATTATCTACGCGACCACTAACTTTGGTGCTGAAGGCTTGGGTGACTTTCTTGAAGCGCATCAGATGAACGCGCTGACATGGATCGAACTGAAGAAGTGGACAAACATCCAATGGATCGGGTGGGGTATCAACAATGATATCGACCACGGTGTATTGAGTGCAGCCAAGGATAACCCACAGTGGTTCCACAGTTTCCGCGATGTTCCTAACCCAGAAGATAACCCACATATCTTTCACCCGAAAGAGTATCGCAAGGGTTTCGTTACACCTAGATCGTTGGAGGCTGCATCGGACTTGGCGAAGATACGTCACTTGATTGACGATCAAACATTCACTGCGTCACTTATAGGTACGATTGGTATGCGTACCGCTATGGACTTGGCTACGCATCTCAAGTTGGCAGATCAGCTTCCAACCTTGGACAGTATCAAGAACGATCCAAGAAACGCTATCGTACCTACAAGCGCAGCAGCTAAATGTATGATCGTGTTTCGTACGCTGGCCGTCATTGAGAAAGAGTGGATCAATAACTGGATGGACTATCTTGTGCGTCTTGATCGGGAGGCCCAAGGCATGTTTGCCAATGGGGTTCGTGCGCCGAAGTACACAAAGCAAGCGATGGTTATGACCAACCGCAAGTTCACCGAATGGGCAGTGGCTAACAACTATATGTTCCACGGTGACAAGGTGTAGCATGAGACAATCAGACTACAGAAGGAAGATGCAGAAGAAGCGTAGGGCTAACTTTTTGAAAGTTCAAAAAAGTCAATCGGAACGCCACAGAAATTTTAACCATGCGTATATGGTATTGGGAACCCCATACGCGCAAGACTTGATAGGGTGGGAACAAAGTGATCGGGACATACGCTGTCCCGAGTGCAGACCCACCGCTGCACATACGGTCAACCCTCACTGTCGTTTATGCGGCGGTGCAGGGGAGACTGATATCAACGTGGCTAGAGGCCACATACTAGGAGAGGAATACTAAAATGTTTGGACTAATACTAACTGAGGAACAGCGCATAGAAAAAGCTGTTGTCTCTATCATGGCGCACCCTAAGTGGTGTGCCTACGCAGGGATGCTGATGATGGGTAAACGCATTGTCAGCGATGATAACGAGCGTTATCCCACCGCGTGTACCAATGGACGTGACGAGTGGTACGGACGTAAGTTCGTCGCATCACTCACTGATGCCGAGTTGCGGTTTCTCATACTACATGAGGTGTGTCACAAGATGTTTAGGCATCTCATTACATGGGCTGCTATTCACAAGATCAACGCTAAGAAAGCTAACTTGGCGTGTGACTTCGTTATCAACGTGCTGTTGGTTGATGCCGATGATGGTGAGGGTTTCATCACCATGACAGGTGCGCTGACCACAGGTTGTTTCAACGTCAAGTATCGTAACTGGGACAGTGGGCAGGTGTTCCACGATCTGCCCGATCCGATAAAGCGTGACCCCGAAGATGGTGACGGTGACGGTGGTATGGGGAAACCCATACAAGGCGATGGCGATGCTGACGATGACGATGCAGGCGGAAGCAGCAAGAATGATCAACCATACGACGGTACATACCCAGTAGATGATGACCCGTCGTTTGACGATCACGATTGGGATGGGGCCGAGGATATGACCCCTGACGAGCAGCGTGATCTTGCGCGTGAAGTTGACGAGGCAGTTCGGTCTGGCGCGTTGGCTGCGGGTAAGATGGGTAACGGTGCAGATCGTAACATCACTGAATTGTTGCAGCCGCAGATTGACTATACAGAATACATGGCAGAGTTTTTTACATCGCATGTGCGAGGTAAAGACTTCGGGAGCTTCAAACGTCCGAACAGGCGTTACCTGAGTGCTGGCGTATACATGCCAAGTCTCATGTCTAACGCTATCGGGCCTGTGTGTCTTGCTATGGATATGTCTGGTTCTATCGGACAGCGTGAACAGTCTGTCATGTTGACCGAGTGTGGTCACATACTTTCAACGCTCAAGCCAGAGTGTGTGCATGTACTGTACTGGGACACTACTGTTGTTCGTGCGGAGAAGTACGAGCGTGACGAGTTGGACATGATGGTAAAATCTACCAAGCCCGCAGGAGGCGGTGGTACAGATGTTAGGTGTGTACCAGCGTATCTTAAAGAGCATCGTATCAAACCAGAAGCAACCGTTATTCTTACTGACGGTCACTTGTGGGGCGGTTGCGGTGAGTGGGGTCATCCTACCTTGTGGGTAACGCTCGACCACGCAGGTTGGGAAGCCGATGTTGGCAAGACCGTACACGTAAGAGCGTGTGATATGTAATCAACAGTGTATGGGGAAACCCATACACAAACTAAGGAGAACTGAAATGTACGACAAGACAGAGGAAGCGGAGTTCACGGCTGCGTGGGACAGGCATAGGCAACGGTTCAACCCGTTCATTGCTTGTCCCGAGTGCAAAGGCTCTGATCGTGTAGGTCAAGTAGAGCATGAACGATGGGTACTAACATCAAACGGGGTACACGAACCTGTAGGTGTGTGGAAAGACTGTGGAAACTGCGGTGGTACAGGGGAGATAGAAAGTGACTTGTGATGAACCACTACCTGATTGGTTGTTGGTGCAGTTAAACCTGTTGGGGGTGGTGCAGGAACATCAGCCCGAGCAACCCGAGCCGAAGGTAGAGGCTGACTTTACCTTTAGAGAAACAAACCTCGACAGTGACGGGGAGCCAGACTTTTGAGAATATGGAGACCAAGCATGGCACTAATATATACTAACCACAGATGTTTCGCAGACGTGGAAACACAATACAACACTACCCCTGTGATACGCAGTAGGTTCGGTAAGGATAACGACATACGCCCTATCGGTGACAGACGCCGCAAGCATGAGCGTATCCACAAGATCAACGGCAACTGCTACGCAATCATGCAGGGGTATGGGTTTGGTGATCCTGTGTTCCAACCTTGGTACGGGGGTAACAAGGTAAAACCTTCAGTCAATTCTACTGAACAGTTTGCGGCGTTAGTGTGGCGCAGACACAGGGATGGTACTGAAACAGTTAAGGTCGCTAACGGCTCTGGCCCGTGGGGGCATCACAATTCTGTGTACGATATGCTTACTCGTCACCTGCCGTACCCACTACGGTTCGTCAACAAGAATGGTAAGCACTTCGTTCGTATTGGTGGTGCGCGGTGGGGTCAACAACATGGTGAGGAATACTACCTAGCTAAACGTACTACTGTCCCCGCGCCCATCAAGAAACATTGGGATGCCTACTACCGCCGAATAAATGCACAGAGTGTGCATGTGCGAGAACGCCAAGGGTGGATGACCGCCAAGGACGATGGTGCTGCGTTGGTGTTCCGTAGGATCGGGAAAGAAGAATGGGTGTATGACAGTGGTGGTTTACCGTTGCCCCCTGCGCCGAGAGTGAACAAGGAACTGAAAGACAAATACAAAACACACATGAACGAGTTCTATGATTGGGGCATCACTATGACCCCTCTTCTTCCACTAGAGACAGGTACATACAACTATGGTGAACGGGGCAAGCTAGATAAATACAAACGAGAACATTACGGCAATTCTAAGAGACGTGCGTTATGGTTGCGTGATGTGTTGAAAGACCCCGAGCATCCCATGCGTGTGTCAGCGTGGGTCGATTTCACTACATCGTTTATAGAGCACAGTGGGTGGTATGAACGAACCACTATCAAGGAACATATGCAGGAAGGGAATATGACTGAAGTAAGAAGTAAGTTCAATTCGTGGGTCAACAAGACCGCGAAGTTTATGAAATGATAAAACTGTATGGGTTTCCCCATACGCAAAAGGAGAACTAAAATGGAAGTATCGACAGTTAAAGAAGCTACAAGTCACGCGCAAAGGCACAACATAAAATTGCAGGGGCATATTGTGAACTACATCTCACACTTAGAGAGTATCTTGCCGGTCAAGACAATAGTACGCACTGGTAACAGTGCATGGGTGTACTACGATAATGACCCATATTGCTGTGCTTGGGTTGGCTATGGTGACTTTCGTAGGGGCGGTAAGGGTACTCGCACGTACACAGTTTGTAGTCGCTTGATCGCTAATTGTAAGTACAGCGACTACAACCCACAATACCATATGTCCATGACAACCAAGCTAGAGACAGCCGTGAAGAACGCCAAGCGTTACATCTCACCGCTTAACGTGGCAGACATGGCAGCTATGTCATCGAAGAACGCGGCTAGGTCGTTTCGTGATGTGAGCAGTAACGCCAATCATGAGATGCGTAAGATGGGTAATAGATTGTTTCAGCATGACGGTATCTCTAGCAACTATTCGCCTATGGAGACCGAGTTGAAGAACCTTCTAACATTGGGGCATGAGTTTGTAGACAAGGAGTTGCAAGCAGGGTTGGTAGATTTCTTTGCCCAGAAGGATGAAACCAAAACGCTTGATGCTCGATCAGATAACGGTGTGTTCATATACACTACTGTACGTAGGGGTGAACAACAGTGCGCCGTGCTGCAGGTCGATGGTCTGTCCAACTACACCCCTGACGTACACCCACAAAGTTGTGTTCAGTGGTACACACCACAAACGCTACCCGAAGATATGATGGGTAAGTTTTCTATGTTGCAGCTTGTGGATGATTGTCATTATGTTGATGGGGTGGGGTACAGAGTTTCTGATCGTATGTGCTTCCTGCTTACTTGAGCATAAGTGACGTTTTGTACGCGGCTGACGTTTGTTACCGCGTACAAACAGAGAAAGATACTGGCTGGGTAACGATAGTAAGTCTTGGGATTAAAAGACTTGACGCGATAGTAAAAGATACCTATATACCTTTTGAGGGGCTACCAGATTGGTTCCAAGGGAGGTTAGCGGTGTTATCCTTATTGGAGAACGATGCTTACTTAGAGGGTGTGGGTCACAAGGCTAATGACAATGAGTTCTATAGCACTTTCTGGGTAATCGAACCATCTAATCTTTAGAAGAACGCAGGGCTGTATGGGGAAACCCATACGGCTTTGGATGCCAGTTTTTACAGGGGGGTTTGACGTATGGCTATGACGCCAGAAGCAAAAGTTAAGAAGCAGGTGACGCGGCAGCTAGACGCAATGGGTGCGTACTACTTCTACCCTGTTACGGGTGGGTATGGTAAAAGTGGTGTGCCTGATATTGTAGGTTGCTACAAAGGATTATTCTTTGGCATTGAGTGCAAAGCGGGTAAGAATAAACCCACGCCTCTGCAAGCTAAAAACCTAAAAGACATATGCAAAGCGGGTGGCCTAGATATAGTTGTCAATGAGGATAACATGAGTAGTGTTAGTCAGTCACTAACAGCATGGGCAGCAATATCAGATGACTAAGTGGAGTTTCAATATGATTAATCGCCATGAATACGAGCGCGTGTGTGCAGAGAACCGTGAACTAAAAGTGGAACTTGAGAAGATCACGCAGCAGCTATTCGTCATGTATGTAACAGGTACAAAGAAGCTAGGAGGGAACATTGACAGCCTTGGAAAAGATGAAGGCGTTGGCCTTGATTGAGAACAAACGGATGATTGAATATTGTGGGGGTCGGTCCCTAAACTACGGGGCCGTGCAGGAACACGCTAGAGGCAGCGGTAAGCCCCGCATGTCCGAGATCGAAAGGTCAAACCCCGCCAAGCAAATACTACGTCTATCGGAACAAGGTTTTAGTGCCGCCGAGGTCGCACGTATAACAGGCATGTCCGTAGAGGTAATACTACGTAGATGCAAACGATACCAAATAAAATTTAAGGAACGCAAAAATGGATAAAGCTAAGTTTGAAGCGGTTATGGAGCGCATGGCTAAAGCCGCGCCCGACCAAGCGTCACCCGAGATTATGTCGCTGATTATCGCTAATCTTGTTCTACTGTTTGAACAGCAGGATTCGTGGCCTCAGATGATGATGGCTGTAACGGCTACCTTATCTGCAGCTATAAGCGAAGAACGTGAGGAGCACATCGCACGTAACGAAGAAGCAGCGATGCGCGCTGCCAATGAATTTATGGCGGGTATCTTAAACAAATCATAGAGAATGGTGAGGGCGGTTGTGAGTGTAATCAACAATAAAGCAGACCGCAGGTAGGTGGGTTTAAATTATTACCGCCCTCATAAAAACAATACCATAAACAAGCGAGAGAACAATGTTAAACACACTAAAGATATACGTGCAACACGTATTGGTGGATAAGAAATGCGGATTTGGAGTTGACATAGACCAAGGGGAGCGTGTCTTTATACCGCCCAACCTTGTGAAAAAGTATCGACTTGCCGAAGGTACACTTGCTCAGATGCGAGTGATACCCAACACTTCAAGAATGATTAACTCAACCAAGTATCAGGTTGTGGGTGTTGTCGCTGAGAGCGTAACACATTCTGTTGATACTTTTGATGATGAAGAAGAAACCCCTCGCGTAGTGGTAGCTAAGATGGAAGATCGCATACTTAGTTTGTTGTCTGAGGCAGACAATCAATTCGCACATAGGGCTACTGAGATAGCGTCTAAGCTAGACGCAGATAACGATGAAGTGCAACTAGCGTTGGGTAAACTGCATCGTGATGGAGAGATTTGGGAGGCCAAGGTATCACGCCTCGGCACTCAAAAGAAAGCGTCCTACTGTCTGTGGGCGTTGGATGATGACTGGTTTGTACCAGAATTTGAATAAGGAGAGAACTATGACTGCCAATAAAGAGAAGAAACGCGATAGGGTATTTAAGTTGCTAGCAAAATCCCTTGGCACTGACACAGATAAGTCTATAGCCAAAAAAGTTGGGTGTAGCGTGGCATACGTAAGCAAGTTGCGTAAGTATGATTTCTGGAAGAAAGAGCCATTACAAAAAATACCCGTATATGTAACGGACGAGGTTGATCCTACAAAGATTGGTGACTTTGCCTACAATCTGACTAAGGGCGGCAAGCCGCCTAAAGAAGGTACGTACACACGTAGCAGTGTCCTTGATACCGCCAAGCAGTACGTCACCAAAGATCGTGAAGCTACGCATGGCGATATGGAGGATAACTTTGAGGCTATAGCTATGCTGTGGGAGCAGTATTTTAGTTATGAGTGGTCTTTCTCGCCCACCGATGTTGCGATGATGATGGCCCTGTTGAAGATCGCACGGCTCAAGTCCAACAAACATAACCCTGACAACTACATAGACGCCTGTGGTTACATGGCGTGTGCGGGTGAGTTAGCACTAAAGAAAGTAACAAAGAAGTGAACCTTGTTACGTTAGACTTTGAAACCTACTACGCGCAGAACTTTTCTTTGGCGAAGATAACGACAGAGCAATATATACGTGACCGTAGGTTTGAAGTGATTGGGTTGGGGCTAAAACGCGGCCCCAATCCGACCGAGTGGGCGCAGGGTGCCGATGATGTAACCGAACTACTGGCATCTGTTGATTGGGACAACACGCACGTACTAGCTCACAACATGATGTTTGATGGGGCTATCCTGAGCTGGCGTTATAACATCAAACCTAAATTCTTACTCGACACATTGTGTATGGCGAGAGCGTTGCACGGTACAGAGCAAAGCGTGTCTCTAAAAAATGTAGCGGAGCGTTACGGTGTCGGGGAAAAAGGCACCGAAGTTATCATGGCGAAGGACAAACGCCTAGCCGATTTTACCGAGGAAGAACTGACCGCCTACGCAGGGTACTGTAAGAAGGACGTGGACCTGACTTACGCTATTTTTCAGCAGATGAAAGCCAAGTTCCCTGAACAAGAGTTAGATATCATAGACGCAACGCTACGCATGTTTACGGAGCCTAGCTTAGAGTTGGATATGGGCATGCTTGAGATGCACCTAGAGGATGTGCGGGATCGCAAAGACAAGCTGATGGTTGACGCCAACATAACTGACAGAAAAGATTTAATGAGTAATGCCAAGTTCGCGGAGTTGCTGTCTGGGTTAGGGGTTACGCCACCTGTCAAGATCAGTCCCACGACAGAGAAAGAAACATTCGCGTTTGCCAAGTCTGACAAAGAGTTTCAAGAATTACAGGAACATGAAGACGAGCGTGTGCAAACGCTGATAGCAGCTAGGCTCGGTACTAAAAGTACCTTAGAAGAGACACGCACACAGCGGTTTATAGATATATCTAAACGTGGTACTCTTCCGGTCCCCATTAGATATTATGCGGCACACACTGGGCGGTGGGGCGGTGATGATAAGATCAACCTGCAAAACCTGCCGAGCCGTGGGGCTAACGGCAAGAAGCTAAAGAAAAGCATAATACCCCCACAGGGTCATACTATAGTTGAGTGCGATGCGTCTCAGATTGAGGCGCGGGTGTTAGCTTGGTTAGCCGAGGCAGACGAACTAACTCAGGCGTTTTCTGATGGCGAAGATGTTTATGTAAAGATGGCAGCGGCTATATACAAAGTAGCCGAGGCAGACGTTACTGGCGCACAGCGGTTTGTGGGTAAGACTACAATCCTTGGCGCAGGTTACGGCATGGGGGCTAAGAAGTTTAAAACTCAGCTTGCAGGTATGGGCGTCGAGGTTGATCTAACGGAAGCTAGGCGTGTCATAGATATATACCGTGATACATATTGGAAGATACCTACGCTGTGGGATGAAGCCCAGTATATGTTGAAGCAGCTTGTAGACGGTCATGCGGTTCGCGTGGGACGTGAAAACGTGTTGCGTATAGACATACCACAGAGCGCAGTAATCCTGCCATCGGGGTTACGCATGTTTTACGAAGACTTGCAGTTAGACCCTGCGCCCAAGGGAGTAGAACCCGAAGATGTTTGGCCCGAATACTCATACAAAACGCGCCGTGGACGTAAGAATATATACGGTGGTAAGGTGGTTGAAAACGTATGTCAGGCATTGGCACGTTGTATCATTGGCGAACAAATGCTACTAATAAATCAGAAGTATAAGTCTGTTATGACTGTGCATGACAGCATAGCTATATGTTGCCCCGATGAGGATGTGGTACAAGCAAGGGCACACGTAGAGCAGTGCATGCGTCATGTACCCAGTTGGGCAGCAGGACTACCGCTTGAGTGTGAAAGCGGCATTGGCAAATCGTATGGGGATACCGAATGACAAATGTTGCGCCGTGGTCGTTTAGTAAGATCAAAAGTTTTCAGCAATGCCCGAAGCAGTTCTACTATGAGAAGATACTAAAGCAGTATCCGACCAAGGTAAGTCAGGCCATGCTGTACGGCACACACTTTCATACTGCATGCGAGAACTACATAGGTAAAGGTGAACCACTACCTGAGAAGTACAGCTACATGCAGGGCGCTCTGGATTCGCTTAACGCTATCGAAGGTACAAAGATTGCGGAGCAGCGGCTTGGCCTCACCGAGGATATGCGCCCCTGCAAGTTCGGAGCCAAGGATGTTTGGTTTCGTGGTATCGTGGACTTGGCTATTGTAAACGAGGAAAAAGAGACCGCGTTTATCGTAGATTACAAGACGGGTAAGAACGCGAAGTACGCAGACAAAGGGCAGCTTGAGTTGATGGCGGTGTCTATATTTCAGCACTACCCACAAGTTCGTACTATAAAAGCAGCATTGATGTTCGTAGTGCCTAAAGCGTTAATTAAGGCTGAGTATACGGTAGATCAAGTTCCTGATTTATGGGTGAAATGGCGCGGTGCTTATGCTAATATGCAAGCAGCCGCCGATACTGATGTGTGGAACCCACGACCTAGCGGTTTGTGTAGGCAACACTGTCCTGTGTTAGAGTGCGCCCATAACGGAAAGAACTGACATGGTTTATAAGAACACCCCCCGCCCGTACAAACGTGAATACCAACTGCAAAAAGCGCGTGGTGAACATGAAGCACGTATGGAGCGTCAACGCGCACGGCGCAAGATGGATAAGACAGGCAAGGATGCCAACAAGGATGGCAGGGCCGACAAACGTGAGGGCAAGGATGTTTCTCATAAGAAGGCGTTGAGTAAGGGCGGTAAGAATAAGGATGGCGTTTCGGTGCAAAGCCGTAAGCGTAACAGGTCGCACGGTGGTTCGTTAAGTAAGGGCCGCAACAGAAGAACTAAAAACAAAAGATAGCATCAGCTACACGGAGAACAGTATGCAAGTAATAAAGAACAAGGCTCTGCTAGTGTCACTAGCGGACCCCAAACAAGTCACGAGTGTTATACCTAAGAGCGAAGCCGTGGGTACTGATGCAGTGGTTGTTAATTGGGGTATTGATGAAGCGCACAAACTGCGTACCTTGCGGATACCCGCACCATCCCCGATAGAAGGACGCTATGCTTGGACAGGGCAACACATCCCTTTCGATCACCAAAAGAAAACCGCAGCGTTCTTAACTATGAACCGCAAGGGGTTTTGTTTTAACGAGCAGGGTACAGGTAAGACCGCCAGTGCTATATGGGCCGCTGATTATCTTATGAAAGCTGGCAAGGTCAAACGCGCTCTAGTTATATGCCCCTTATCTATTATGGATAGCGCATGGCGTAACGACCTATTCACTTTTGCGATGCACCGTACCGTTGATGTGGCGCATGGGGTTAAGAAGAAACGCGCTGCCATAATAGAGCAGGGCGCAGAGTTTGTTATAATTAACTACGATGGTGTAGATATTGTATCTGAGCAGATTAGAAATGGTGGTTTTGACCTTATCATAATTGACGAGGCTACCCACTATAAGAACGCACAGGCGAAGCGGTGGAAGACGTTAAAGAAACTCCTGCGTGATGACACATGGTTGTGGATGATGACGGGTACACCCGCCGCACAGTCGCCCTTAGACGCATATGGATTGGCTAAGTTGGTCAACCCGCAGGGCGTACCTAAATTCTTTGGTTCGTTTAAAGATATGGTGATGGACCGCAAGAGCCACTTTAAGTTTGAACCCAAGCCAACTGCACCTAAGATCGTACATGCAGTGCTGCAACCTGCGATACGTTACTCTAAAGAAGAGTGTCTGGACTTACCAGACATGGTGTACGTGGACAGGGTTGTACCGTTAAGTGGGCAACAGAAACACTACTACAATCTTTTGAAGAAGCGTATGATTATGGAAGTGGCGGGTGAAGAAGTAACCGCTATCAACGCTGCCGTAAACATGAGCAAGTTGTTACAGATATCTGCAGGTGCGGTTTACACTGATGAAAGAGAAACCGTAGAGTTCGATATATCAGACAGATATAAGGTACTACGTGAGGTCATAGACGAGAGCAGTCAAAAGGTTCTGATATTTGTTCCGTTTAAGCACACGATAGATATACTTACCGATAAGTTACGAGCCGACAAGATAACGTCCGAGGTAATCAGGGGTGATGTACCTGCACATAAGCGCACCGAAATATTTAAGCGGTTTCAAGAGGACACTGATCCACAGGTGTTAGTTATCCAACCACAAGCAGCCGCGCACGGTGTAACACTTACCGCCGCTAATACTGTAGTGTGGTGGGGGCCGACTTCATCATTGGAAACCTACGCGCAAGCCAACGCTAGGGTTCATAGAGCAGGGCAGAAACACAAGTGTACTGTTATATCGCTACAAGGCTCTTACGTTGAAAAGCGTATGTACCGTATGCTTGCAGGTCGCATAGACGCCCATGCAGAAATGGTAAATTTATATCATGAAATACTTGACGATCCTAATTAATACTATTAGATAACAAGTATAGATATAAACGGAGGACTTATGACAGTGGACGTGGAAAAACTGACGCGAGTATATACAAGGATACGCGATAAGCGCGCCGAGATATCCGCTAAGTTTAAAGAAGAAGACAGTGCTCTCGTTGAGCAACAGAACACTGTTAAGCAAGCGTTGTTGGATTACTGTGCTGAAAGTAATATCGACAGCGTTAGAACTGCAGCGGGTTTGTTTTATCGTAGCGTTAAGCAGCGTTACTGGACGAGCGATTGGGAGAGTATGCACAAGTTCGTGTTAGAGCATGAGGTTCCCGAGTTGTTTGAAAAGCGTCTTAATCAAACTCACATGAAGCAGTTCTTGGAAGAGAACCCTGACCTTGTACCTATGGGTCTTAATGTGGATGCCGAGTACATCCTAACTGTGAGGAAGAAATGAAGAAGTATGTGAACATATCGGATGTGGCAGAACACTTTTCTGTATCTATATCCACCGTGCGGCATTGGGTTCGGGAAGGTTATATACCTGAACATACATATGTCAAAATCGAAAACACCCAACGGTTTAAGTTGGACGAAGTAGATAAGGCTCTGTCCGCTTTGGGAGAGGATGATACTCCTAACGATGGTTGAGTTTAGGCGGCTTAGTTATCAGGACGGTATGTTTGTGCGTGTAGGGGATGGAGAACGGGAAGTGGTGGCAAATGAAGTAGATGTAGTGGTAGTCAATGCTGCCAACATATCTCGTTTGTACTACAAGAACGACTATGACCCTGCACATACCACGCTACCTACGTGTTGGTCTTCTACAACACAGGCACCTGACGAGTTAGTTCCTAGCGAAGATAAGCAAGCCACTAGGTGTATGGACTGCACTCAGAACATAAAAGGTTCGGGTTCGGGGTATAGCAGGGCTTGTAGATTTGTGCAGAGGGTAGCAGTAGTGCTTGATGGAGAGTTCGATACGGTGTATCAACTACAGTTACCCGCCACGGCTATCTTCGGTAAGGGTAAGAATAATAATAAGCCGCTACAGGAATACGCTAAGTTTCTGGGTGGTAGGGGAACAAAGACTTCATCTGTGGTGACTACCGTATACCCAGATAATTCCTACGTATATCCCCGCCTATGCTTCAAGCCTTTACGGTCCTTGGTGCCTAGTGAACTACACAGTGTTGCAGAGTTAAAGAACGACCCCGCGACATTGCAAGCTATAGCCCGTTTCGCGGCTGTAAATACTTCCCCGTTCTCAACAGAAGACGGGTTCGACTATAAAAACTCTAAAGGAGAACTACCAAATGGCAAAAGTTGAAAGCCACATTATCCGCAAAGTTGTTGCGAGATACCCCCGTTTAAATGGGACATATCGGTTTGACCAATCTGCAGGTGAGCGTGGTAAGTCTGTACCCTGTGATCCTACTGCAGATGGCGCAAAGTACGAGTTGCAGTTTGTGATGGATGCTGCACAGGCAAAAGACCTGTATACTGTTATGGCTACGGCCTACAATGCACGGGCAGCATCTGAAAAGAGTTGGCCTCAAAAGTTGGGTAAGGCATCCGAAGTCTTTAAGAAGGACGAGGACGGCAACTACATCGCCAAAGCCGTACTTAAAGGGGCTTACGGTGCTGATGTAACCAAGCCGCCTGTGCAGGTTGACTCTAAGAACAAACCGTTACCCAAAGACTTTGAGTTGACTACGGGCAGTACGGTCAACGTGCAGGTTTCCTGCGTCCCGTATAGTATGCGGGACCACGGTGTGTCTTTGCGTTTACGTGCTGTGCAGGTACTAAAATTGGCAGAGCGTGAAGACTACTCCCCGTTTGGTTCGGAAGAAGGCTTCAGTGTTGAAGAAGCCCCTACCATGATTTCGGGGTTTGAGGTTGATGAAACACCCGCTGCCCCTGCAGTTGTTGATGACGCGTTTCAAGACGAGACACCCAAGGTACGGGCCAATAAGAAGCCCCCTGTTGTCGAAGAAGCCAAGCTGGACAGTCTTGTAAGTGAGTGGGGTGAGTTAGACTGATACCCTACACGGTGCGGTATCGTATAGGGTGCCGCACCGTTAATACTCGGAGGACTAGCAGTGGAACGACTAGAATTTCTAAAAAGTGTTTTAAGTAGTGAAGGGCATTACTGTTTATTTGCAACCAACGGTGAACGTAGAACGCAGAACTTCTATGACACTATTGATGAACTGCATGCAGCGGTAGATGCCTTTGATGCTAAAGACCACGATGTTTATTTTGCGTTAAGCACATTCGTAAACAATACTAATCGTAGGGCCGATAACGCACTACATCTACAATCCTTTTTCGTGGACTTGGATTGTGGTCCTAGCAAAGAATACCCGTCTCAGCAGGATGCGCTATCGGCGTTACAGGCGTTTTGCACTAAGACTAGCATGCCCGAACCTACTAAGGTCAACTCGGGGCGCGGAATACACGCTTACTGGGTTTTGTCTGCGCCAGTACCTGTGGATGATTGGGTTCCTGCGGCAGAACGGTTTAAAGAGTTTTGTGAGGAGAATGGTCTCAAGGCCGATCCTGCAGTTACGGCTGACGCAGCGCGTATCCTACGCATGCCTGACACACGTAACTTCAAGGACACACCGCCATCTCCAGTGGCTTTGATAAGTGCGGAACCAAGTATCGAGCTGGCTGACTTCGTAAGTTTACTGGGAGGCGTTACCCCTGTAAATACGGCCTCTGTTGGCGGCAATGTTGTGTCGGGGTTTATAGCGGTCAATGCTGAGAATAGCTTTGGTCGTATTGTAAAGAAGATACAAATAGGTAAGGGATGCGCTCAACTCGCGCATATACTGACAGATCAGGCCAATGTGACCGAACCGTTATGGAGAGCGGGACTGTCTATTGCTAAATTCTGTGAAGACGGAGACAGGGCTGCACAGGTAATGTCTAGGGGCCACCCTGACTATAACTCTGGTGAAACCCATCAGAAAATGTCCTTGGTTAAGGGGCCGTACACTTGTCGTACATTTAACGGTCTTAGACCTGATGTGTGTATGGAGTGTGCTTTATGGGGTAAGATAAAATCCCCCATAGTTTTAGGTAAACAATTTAAAGAAGCGGACGAGGCTGACAACGAAGTTGTTGCACCTAGCGCAAAACGTCCCGCCAGTGCGCCTAAGATTTATAGTATACCGACATACCCGAAGCCTTACTTTCGTGGCGCTAAAGGCGGCGTGTATAAACGCACCAGTAACAGTGACGGTGAGATAGAAGAAGAGTGCATCTACCACAACGATATCTATATCATGCGCCGTATATGGGACACAGAGATAGGCCAAGCACTTGTGTTTAGGCTGCACATGCCCCGAGACGGTGTGCGTGAATGGACGATGCCAATGTCTAGCATCACATCGCGGGATGAATTTAGGAAAGCTATGTCTACGCAGGGTGTGGCTGCGTATGGCGCAAAGTTAGATAAGATACAGGTGTATATAATGGCATGGATCGAAGAGCTACAAGCTACTCAAGCAGAGGATGAAGCCCATAAGCAGTTTGGGTGGACTGATGACAGTATGACCGCGTTCATACTGGGGGATCGTGTAATCTATGGTAGTGATGAAGACTACAACCCACCATCCACACAGACTGCAAGTATGATGGATTACTTTACCCCCAAGGGTACTGAGCAAGGCTACCTTGATGCGATAGACTTCTACAATCGGGAGGGGTTTGAGTTACACCAATTCACAATCGCTGCGGCCTACGCTTCAATACTTATGCCCCTTACAGGGATCGGCTCTGCAGGGTTACATATGTACGGAGACACAGGTGTTGGTAAAACTACTATGTTGATGGCAGGGTTATCGGCATGGGGCAATCCCGAGCAACTGTTGTTGAAAGAGGTTGATACCTACAATTCTAAGATGCACCGTGGGGAAATATACCACAACCTACCCCTTATGATGGACGAACTTACTAATACCAAAGGGGGTAAGTTGTCTGATCTGGCCTACCAATTAACGGGTGGGACACAACGTAATCGTCTGTCTCAAGGCGGTAACACCGAGCGACACAGGGGCAAACCGTGGAGCCTACTGGCTATCAGTACAGGTAACACTAGCTTTATAGAAATGATTAGTAGGGTTAAAGGTTTTCCCAAAGCTGAAGCCCAGCGTATACTAGAGTTTAGGACAGAAGCGAAGTTCTTTGGTTCTGCTAGCAAAGCGGAGACTGATAAACTGTGGCCCGCTTTAAAAGGCAACTACGGTCATGCAGGAGTACGGTTTGTGCAGTGGGTCATAAACAATCGTGTGGAGTGTGAACGTACTATAAAGCATGTGCAATCGCGTGTAGATGAAAAGGCTGAACTTGGTCCCGAAAACCGATTTTGGTCTGCCGCTGTTACGGCTATTATATCTGCGCTTATGATAGGCAGGAAGGCAGGGGTACTGCCTTTTGAGGTAAAGCCTGTATTTACGTTTGCGGTGAATAGGTTGCGGGAGCGTAGAGCCTACGTTGCCGATATGGGTTCCTCTGTAACTGAGACGTTGAACAATTATATATCCGAACATTGGAGCAACATACTCTGGATCAAAAGTACAGATGATGCTCGCGGTGGTATAGATGGCAATCCACTAGATATGTTGGCACTGCCCGAAGTTACACCCCGAGGCAAGTTCGTCGCTAGGTACGAGACTGATATTAAGAAAGTCTATCTATTACCGAAGCCGCTGAAGACTTGGTGTATAGATCAACAGATAAACTATGAACAGTTAATTAGAGATTTAACTGAGAAGATGAAAGCCACCAAAACACGTATACGCCTAAGTAAAGGCACACATATGAACCTACCCTCTGCTAGAGTTATATGTGTAGATTTTTCTATTGATGGAGTTCCTGATGGATCAGAAGGTGATGAAGATTGAAGACCTTAATCCTGACGGGATTAGAGTAATTGTAAACTGGGATAAACTTACGGTTAACGGGTCTGTGTTTATACCCTGTGTGGACACTGAGAAGACTAAAGATCAGGTGTCCACCGTTGCATCGCTGCGACAATGGGAGGTTAAACACGAAGTTCGTGTAGAAAACAAAATATTGGGGTTACGTATATGGCGTACCACATGATATAGGGCAGTTAGGCAATATCCATTTCCACTGCGTGTTGCCTGTTCTCCCTTGAACTGCCCCTGCTTAATTGCAGGGGCTTTTTTAACTTACAGGAGAGGACAACCCACCGTCATATTCACCAGCACTTCTACGCATACTAGGTGAGTACTGCATCCCACCTATCATTTCTCTTGTATTACGATCAAAGTTTTTAGAAGAATTTTTAAACGACTCCGTAGTTATATACAGGTCAATCGCATCTGGCGGTAAGCTGTTGTTATGCTCTATAGATTCTCTGTAGGCTTGGCGAAGACCCTCAACGTCCCCTTCTCTTCGGGCCATGTTAGCCTTACGCAAAATCCTACCCTTGCGATCTGTCATAGCAGAATATTTTTGCCGCTCGTTACGGTTCATATTAAGCTGCTCTATATGCGCGTGACTAGAAAACCCTAGAGCTTGTCCAGCAAGTGTGAACGGACTTGTCGCTGTTATCTCGTCACCACGTAGGGTTAAGTTCCCTTCGGTAGCATAACGCCCAGTTTTCATTATGTTACGCAGTGCTGCAGGTGAAGCGGCTTCAACACCACGCCATACGTTACCTTCTGAGCCAAGCTGCCAGCCCCTACTTAACTGGCTTGTTATACCGATTGCAGGGCCACCTATTTGCTCTATTAGTGTAAATAGAGGGTTTTGATCTTTGTCGATTAGTGGTGGGCGGTACAACATATTGTTGAGTGCGATACGATCACCAATCTCAAGACCTGTCATGTCAACAAGCCCACCATACACAGGGTCTGCCATCCACTTCTTATTCATAACATCCCAGTTATCTTCATCATCGTCTTTAAGGAGCATATCGTACATGATACCAAGTTCACCAAACAACGGCATGCCTGATGCACCTGCGATAAGTCCCGTAGTAATAAGAAAGTTTGCCGCCTGTGCGCGCGCTATCTTTCGGGTGTCTAGCGCATCTTGATATGCTTCGTCAGAGGGGTAAGCATCTCTCGACAACACAACCGTAGCATCGTTAAGCATACGCATCATCATGTAGTATTTACTTATAGCGAACCGTTTAAACAGGAATAGTACGTTACCTATCGGCCCCTGTGCGTATACGGGGCGTCCTGCCGATGCAGTACCTCCGAGGGTAAACTCTACAAACTCAACTGCAGCTTCTGCAGCTTTTTGCCTGTCAGCATCAGTTACTTCTTTTTTGCCACCATTACTTAGCTTGTCCATTTCTAACTTGTATGCGGCGACCAGTGATACTTCACGTCCGTAGCGTTCCGAGTGATGGAACATAGCCCCACCCCATTTTTGGGAAGTATCAACAATTTTTTTACCTATGCGAGACGCTCTGTCTGCACCAGTGTCTCCGGTAAATACATCTAATTCTAAAGTTTCCTGTGTTAGGGACTGTCCCATCTGCGCTTGGTTAGTCGCGTACTTAACCAGTACCTCTAAATCACGTAATCCTTCTGGAATAGATGACGGGTCACTAAAGTCTAAGTTACCCAACGATATACCAAACGAGCCTAAATCGTATTGCTCTCTTACTTTATTACCTTTCTCATCGTCCACAATAAGAGTTTTGGAACTGGGGGCCGCGCTTACGGCTTTAACAGCATCTCCAAATGCCTTGGTAGTGTTACTCACACCATACTTACCCGATAGTAACGGCATCACCGACATACCCACATCAAAAAAGGTCAGGGCTGCAGACGAGAAGTTCAGCCCCATAGTCCAGTTAAACCCAAGATTAGTGATGATCTGAGACACACGGTCTACGTTAGGGCGTTGCGCGAACTCTGCTATCTTCATAAGCCTGTCAGCTATTTCTGCTGTATCGGGATTTTTGGTCAACTCAACTATCTGGTTGACTACTTTTTGTATCTTGGCACTTGATCTAAGTTGCACGACTTGTCGGTTAAGGTCACGTCCCTTAGTTTCCATCATGTCTATTAGATCAAAATTCTCTAGTGTGTACCCTGTAGGGGTAGTGTCACCCAAGAAACCACGGACACCTTTACGTGTTCTAAACCCCTGCATAAACGAGCGTTCTGGTACAGCATCCAAAGCTAGGTCAAGGATATCACTAATGACCTTATTACCTTTGCCACCTTCCATCTTTTGCACACCCGCAGTCTGCAGGACATTTAGTACGTTGAACACAAATCCAGAGGAAGGCGCTTTACCATAATTACTGTTTGCTGTAATTTTCTCCATTTCTGGGGCAAACAGGGCATCGTCTGCCATCATAGGATTGGGAGTATATGTACCTGTCTTTTCGTCCAATATACTTGCAAGTCCAGAGTTCTTAATGTCATCTCTAGCCAGCATGGTCTTGTTATAATTCTTGACCTTTTGCACCGCTTCCATCGCCGCTATCTTAGTGGGGAAATATTCCACAAAGCGATCTACCTGTGGCTTGGCATCAGGGTCTTGATCTTGCGGGTCGATGGCTGTGTAGGAAACACGATAACTACCCTTACGCATAAGTGGGAAGTATGGTGTGATTAGCCCACTGTCCTTGAGTAACAGTTCGGACAACCTATCAAACGCGGTGCGACGTACTTCCGCATCATCACTGATGCTGTTTATACGATCTCTCAGAGCAGGCTCAATCTCATCATATGTTTCTTTAAAGTAATTACGCATGGTGCGGTACACACGCTGCCCGTCTTTACCAATACTATCGTAATCTTTTTTAAGAGCGTCATACACTTTTAGACGTTCTTTACCCAATGGTGCTATGACGTTAAGTTTATGGTCAGGGTTTTTTATTTTAAATTCTGCCATGTACTTAGCGCGTAACTCTGGTTTGGAAAAATTGCGCCTTGTTGTCTTTAGGGTTTTAGGGTCTTTAATAGTAAGCCCATAGGCGGTATACATTTCCCGTTTTATAGACGGGTCTATCCTGTTTAACGTAGACATAGGCACTAGCTGCTGCAGGGTCTTGTATTTTTCTACCCCTTCAGCCCTACGGAAATCTTTAATTTGGTTTACAATATAGTCCAGTTTAACGGTCTTATCCCGTAATTCAGAACTTTGCTCGTTAATTAACTTGTTTAGATCATTACCCACATCACTCTGATGGTTACGTTTTAGTGTGTCTCCGAGCAAGTTCACAGGCATGATACCGTATAAGAAACTCTTACCCCCTGTATACGGTTCTGAGTTCTTAGCGTAATCCTGCATAGCCCGTAGTTGTTCAGGCGTAGTGGGCTTGACAGCATTAGTAGCAGAGTTAGTTACGTCTACACTCCCTTGAGGGTTACTTGCCGCAAGATACATAGCAGGTGCGGCACGGGTACTTAACTGTGGAGCTAGTATATCGTTAAGTAATAAGTCGGTGCGGTTAAATACCGATTCTGGGGGTCTACGCATGATCCTGTTAAAGAAACGCCGTATTGCAGTTCTAAAGTTTGTGTACGCATTGGTCATGTTAGTGTTAGCTAACTTTAGGTCTGTCATCGGTATACCCGCTAACATGACTTGGAAGTCAGGGTTACTAAACGCCTCTGCAACAAATTCTTCTAGGCTCTTCATAGCATACGAAGGCGGTAACTGTTTCTTAACCGCTTCGTAGATCGTATTAAGCTGTCTTACTTCTGGCAAGCTCATATCTGAAAGGTTAGCCGCTGTAGCCGCGTGTAGCATCTCATGCAGTGTTGCATGTGAGTTCATGCCTATATCACGGTCTAAAAATATGGTGTTGGTGGCGGGATCAAATACACCTGCAGCAACTTGCCCCTGCGGATTTCTTAACCCGCCAGATACCAGTTTTACTTGTGTATTGCCCACATACGGAACCAACCTTTCCGCTATTTTACTCACGTTTTTAGAGCGACCTGTTATGGCTATGCTACGCAACGCGCCCACTAAATCACCGTTCTCTAACATATTACGGGTACTAGGTCGCAGGGGTTCAGCCAACGCACTAATCTCACTACCTAGAAGTTCAAGCTGCTCGTTAATTGCAGGGGGAGTTACAAGGTCGCCTATAACATCACTATCGCCCTGCGCGGCTATGGATACCACACCCGCATCGTCATCAAGTATAGTTTCTACACCTGCACGTTCTCCCTGCTGTGCGCCTTCTAGTGGTTTGCCTTTTTCATCAAGTTTACGAGGCTTAAACTGTGCTTTAGTTACAGGGGCATCTTGTTCTGTACCCGCAGGTTCAACTTCTAAAGCCTCTTTAAGAGACGCCACTTCTGCTTCTTGTCGTTCCGCAAGCTCTATAGCTACGGCCTCTCTATCCTTAGCAAAAAACTTAGACTTCTTAGTCTTCTCTAAACGCCCCCTCATACCTTCTGGTAATGCAGCGCGTCTTTCTAACTCAGCCTCTATCTGTGCTTCAAGAATGTCATCTAATTCACGCTCAGTCATATCCGCGATGGTTTTGTCTTGTGCTACGGCTAACTCGATTTCACTTACAGCTTCGTCTACAGACTGCGTTGATTCTTTCTTAATCTCGTTTATCTTTCGTAGCAAATCGGCTGCTAGCGTATCGTCTGTGTATTCTTTCTTCGGTCTATCCCTTAAAGCCTTTCGCATAGCTAACTTGGCAGCTTCCGCTTCGTCCTGCCTAGCTATAGCTTCTAATTCCGCTATCAATGGATTTGGCGCGCCGAGACCCGCTATTAGATCAGCAGAGGCTTTATTAGCCGCGTCAGCCACTCTTGCCGCCGCACTCGCTTCTCGCATAGCTTGTCCATAGGATGCAGCCTGCAGTTTTGCGGCCCCCTCCTTCATGGTCTTATGATCGTCTTTTACAACAGCGCGGGTCTTACTCACATACTCCACACGTCTTGCAGTTAACGCGGCTTTAGTGTCTGAGCCTAAGTTATTCTTTACCCAGTACATAGCTTTGACTGCATTGGTATACGTTAGAGAGCCGTAGAACGCTTCTTCATCAGACTTACTCTCAGCATCCAAGTTAATGTTAAACGCAGGGGCACTAATATCTGTCTCTACCCCTTCCGCGTCTTTAGCGGTGGTCTTATCCTTTGATGCAGTTTGAGTAGCCCCAGTTTTATTACCATCACCATGAGCGCCCTGCATTTCATGAAGCGCATCCACAGGTCTACGGAACCTAAGAAAATAATCTCTAGCCGCCTTAACTCTTGCGCGTTCTACTTTATCTTTAATGTCTTTGATGTTCTGGTCAGTCATACGAATAAGTTTAATTATATTTAGTTTATCTTCGTATGTAGTTATATCAGGTTCAAATGCTTCGGACGCAGTAGTAGACTGTCGATTTTCTAAGGCTAGCGCAGCTTTACCGACTAGGCCAAATGTAGCCTTACGATCATTGAACAACCTACTAATGGTATTAGCGGTTGCCACTTCCAGAGCGTCTACTAATTCAGCATCGCGTAATGCGCCACTCAACGCGGCTAGTCTTTGTTCTTTAGATAAACCGCTACCCGTAATAAGGTCTAACTCAGCTTGACTTAGTTTTATTGCCGCACGGTTAGCGGGTAACGTATCAAAAGCTACAAACGGTTTGCTTGCAGGGTTTGTATTAGTGGGATCACCGATTGGTGCGCCAAGCGTCCTGTCATAACTCTGCACAAGGGGCGACCCTGTAGCGTCCAGTTGTGAGGGACTATCGGCAACTTCTAAATCAGTATCATCTCTAACGCGAGTGGGTGTGATAGGTTCCATCTCGGGTGCAGTAATTGGATTTTCGGGTAGACCTGCAGCGGCCCTAGCTTCCGTATCGCCGTAAGAACCCTGTAATCTTGCGGGTATGTTACCAACCCCATCTTTTAACGTATATAGTGTGCGTAGTGCGTCACCTATAGTCTGCGACCCATACGGTCCCTTGTCTGTTGGTAGTGATGAAAGATGTTGCACCAATTCTGGGGGCCATTGTATTTTCCCTGTATAACTAGGTTTCCCTTGCAGTTCATAGGGTTTGTCCCCCGCAAATAAAACTGCAGTCTTATCAGCAAACGGTACATCCTCAACACGTAATGCGTCACTACCTACGTCCTCTCGGTACGTAGCGTTTAAATCTAACGTATTTAGGTCCAATCCTTCTAAGTAATCTATCGCCTCATTCGATAAAGCATTTGGGTTTTTACCCTGTTCGTCGGTTACAGGTTTTACACCCTCGTACCCTGATGTAGTGGGAGTATTACTTTTAAGTGCTTGTACGCCAATCACCTGTCCGTCAGGCCCAAACCCAGTATTCGCGGGTAATCCTGTAGGTGTACCCTCTCTAACAGAAGTGCCGTAGGGTGTTAATTTACCGTAATCTCCACCTTCATATGCGTTTTTCTTTATTACGTTTAACCGTTGGTTTAATGCACGATTGTTATCTTGCAGTGCTTTTAACAGTTCCCCTTCGGGGTCTGCTTCGGGGTTAGCGAGCAGTGCGTCTATCTTTTCTTGATTAGCTTTAGCCTTTTCAGTAACTGTAGCTATTGCTATTTCATCGTCGGATAAATTTTCGGTCCTATCGGGCAGTTGTGCGCCCTGTTTAGGTTCTGCGTCAGATTTAGCGTCTGTGCCACCATCTAGTTCTGTTGTAGGAGTTATAGTGTCTACAGCAACTGCATCAGGTTTATCTTGCACTGGTATAGTAACAGTACGAAATTCACGCGGTTGAAATTGCTTTGCAGGGCCAACTATAGGATTATCTTCGGCTGCAAGAAGACCAATTAGTTTTCCTGCTTTTGCTTTAGAAATTTTTAAATCATTTGCTAAGGCACTAACTGAACCTGATTTACGATCAGTTACTGACTTTCTAGCATCTTCAAGCAGAGCGGCATCATCAGGTTGTGCTATTGTACGTTTTATTACAGAAGGTTTGCTTGCTTCTGCAGTTTCCGCAGTTTCCGCAGTTTCTACAGTTTCTACAGTTCCTACAGGTTTGCTTACAAGTTTATTTGAAAGTTCTTCTGTAGTAGTATCAACAAGTTCTTTTGCATTAGATACATTGTCAGAGCTAAGTACCTCTGCGAGAGTTGGTAGTGTTGTACGTTTTTCTAACTGCTGTACTATCTTTTGTTTTCTGTCTGCCGTTTTAAGTTTAGCGGCTATCCTATTACCACTACCAGAAATACTAGCTAATCCCGCGCCTGCGCCTGTACCTGTACCTGTACCTGTACCTGTACTCGTTTCTACGCTTGTTGGTCCTGTTATAGCAGCAGCATCGTCTGTCCCAGCTACTCTATCTGCTGCCTCATCTGTTGCGCCCTTTGTTGGTCTGCCGACTTCAAAATCTACACCCTCTTCAGCGGTAACAGTGTTGGTATCACTTACAGGTGGTTCACCACTAATATTTGTTTTTCCTTTACCTGCATCTAATGACGGAGCCGAACCAAATACGCTTAGTCCTCCACCCATAGTGCCGCCCAGCAGACCTGCAGCAATACCAACTTCTCTATATTCTGCAAATGCTTCATCGTTATCTATAGGCAATCCAGCTTGCCAACGTTCTAACGCTTGTTGTCCTATTTCTGTAGGTACTTCTACACCTGCGCCTCGGACTGTGCCTTTACCTACCCTAGTAAGCACATTCTTACCGGGAGTAACTAACCCTCTAAGTAGGAACTTGTCCCCAAGAACATTAAGTAATGATTGACCTGTAGCCGCTTGAAATGTTTTTAAACGATCTACCGCATCCAGTTCGCCTGCAGCAACTTGTTGTTCAGCACGTTGTAAATCGCTACCATAAAAGTAAGGCATAGCGGCTGACACACCTGCAACAGTGCCTACACCGGGTCCACCAAGTAACGTACCTATTCCTGTAGCAGCTAGTGGTCCTAACATTTGTGGTGCAGACTGCCCTGCAATTTCGCCTAAATAAGAAAGTGTATCTCCAAAACCACCTTTTCGCGCCGCGTCAAAATTTTTAGGTGGTGTAGCAGTGCCTGCCCTAGACAATCGTGTTCTGTTTGCGGCAGCTTCTTGGCTTGCACCAAAGTCTTCGATAAAACCTATATCACTTTGAGTACCAATATCACGTATAGTAGTGCCCAAAGCGCCACGTAGGCTTGTTAATCCAACGTCAAGTCCACGTCCAAACGCAGTACCATCATCTATTACTTGCTCGCCATATTTATTTTCATAACTTTCTTCAAACTGACGTTCTAATATCTGTATTTTGCCTGTTGCATTAGCAATTTCTTGAGGAGTAGGCTCTTCTCCAGCAAAATTTACATCATACGTGCGACCACTAAACTCACCCTTGACTTGCATCATACCCATAGTGTCGCCCTTTATGTCGTACTATCTATTTGCACATTTTCTAATGCAGTTTGCAGTGCTCTGGTAGAACCTATACCACCTTTTTCATATAACCTTTGTAAATCTGCCTCTATAGCTGCGGCTTCTTCAATTTTTTTATCGTAAACTGCCCTGTCTACGCCTTCTAATCTATTACCTAACGGGTCTTGCATATCAGCGAGTTGTTTATTTACAAGTTTTGCGCGCTCTTGTTGAGTGTTAACCGCTTGAGGAAAAGTAAAACCACTTTTACTGCTTCTACTTGCTGCTGCAATATCTCTACGGGCTTGTAACGTCTGCTGTGCCATATCTAAATCGGCTAATTTACTAAGAATGTTAAGCTCTTCAGCGTCCTGTCCTGCTTGTTGTTTTCTATATGATCCAAAAGCACCTAGACCTGACTCACCTATAGCACTAAGCAGGTTAGGATTACTGCTAGCCATAAGCCGCATACCCATCTCAGCTAGACCCAGCCACTTATCTTGATCTGCCGACTTCTCACGCTCTGCTAAAATATCCAACAGCTTCTGCTCGTAGGACGATGGAGAGTCACTAGCACGACTAGCCATAGGATTAACCTTTTTGTTACTACCATCACCAATAACAGGCATTGGGGTAGAAGGTTTAAATCCTTGTTCGGTCAAAGTCTTTCTTGTAGCATCTGTTAAACCGGGAGTTTCAATCTTTTCAAAAGGTACATCTCCATACGCGTCAGCCGTTTTTTCAGCGTTATCACGTAATTTTGCGGCTTTAAATTTGCCTATACTTTCATTTAAATTTTTAGGATCATATGGGTCCGACCCGTATGAGTTTGCAGCCGCATCTGCAAATTGGTCTGCTATATACTGCCCAGCACTAACTGTACCCTTGAGCGCCCCACCTATAACTGTGTCAAACGCACCGGGAGCTTGACTAACAAGCATGTCTCTAAATATATCAGTATAACTATCGTCAGTTTTAACTACCGGATTGTTACTAGCGTCTACATTTGGTCCGGTAGAAGTAACTACAAGTGCGGGTGTATTATCTGCATCAGATTCTACAGTTTTTCTTGCAGCAAAAGCATCAGTTTTTGCTTTGTCAGCAGCTAAACGTTTTTGAAACTCTGCATCTGCAAGTGCAGGGTTGTCTGCGTTCTCTTTGCGTAGTTCAAACATATACTCATTAAGTAACTCGGGATTACTTTGTATATATTCTAACGATACGGGTGTGTCTAAAATGCTGGGGTTAGCACTAGGGCTGTATGCCGCAATACCTGCTCGGGTTTCCCGTGCGTCGGGTTTTTCAAACCTCTTTAGTCCTTTATAGAAAGTAGGGGTTGTAGATGTGTATTGAGGTTTAAGCCCGTCTTGTCCGATATAGTATGGGCGAACTTCTCCATCCGTACTACGTACCTCTGACATAAAGTCTTCATACTCACGCAAATACTCACCTGCCTGTTTGTCAGGCCCATCCCCATATCCATAACCCGGAAAGCTCTGTCTAAACGCCTGTCTTGCTTCTGCGTTTGCGCGTACTTCTGGTAGCATTACTTCATTATATCCGGTAACGCTTCCCTTTTCACCGCGCATGTTTTGAAGATATGCTTCGGCTGCGGTACTGCCCATAGCACCAAGCTCTGCCTTACTTAACGGAGGAAATCTATCTACAATAGGTATAGCAGACTCATCAATGCGTTCATTTGTATTTTTCGCGTTAATACGGCGTTTACGTTCTATTTCTTCTGCGGCTCTAACGTCCGCAAATCCCGGGTCTCCAGCATCAATACGTATGCTTTCTGGTCTATCAGACACCCGTGTAGCTTTGCGCTGTAGAGCCTCTGTAGGGCTTAACAACGTGCCATCAGTAGGGAATTGCGGGTCTAATCCTTCGTTAGTAACTTCAGGCTGTAGCAGTTTAAGGTTAGGATACCTAGCATCTAAAGCCTTTTCAGCAGCTTGACGATCTACTTCCGCTGCTTGAGAATCTGCAACACCCATAATGCCACGTTTCTGTATTGCAGCTTGACGATCTGTTTCTGCTCTTACAGCCGCTGCTTGCCGATCCGCTTCTACTTGGGCTGCTTCTTGGCGTCTAGCTGCGCGATAATCTACACCAGCTTGAACACCACTCATAGCTCCAAGGTAATCTCCTGCTCGTTCTGCTGGACCTTGTAGTACATTACCATCAATTCTAGTGTCTTTAATAACAGAAGGTATACCTCTTAATTTTTCGTTAAAACCACCATCATTATATACAGGAGCATCATCTGCATAAATGGGCATTGGCTTTACTTTTGTAGGGCGTACCGTTTCAGTACGGCGTTCAGGAAATAAACTAGGAGAAAATCCTGCCACTGCGTTACGTATATCTCTAGCCGAATTACGTACCTCTGCCTCGTATATTCTGTCTGCCTCTCCGGGAGTATCGACAGTATCAAGGTCCATAAAAGAAGTAGGTTCAGTAGCTACAACAATGTCAGCAGCTTTAATTTTAGCTACTGTATCTTTTGCGTTTTCCTGTATTGTTTTTAACATATTAGGCTCGGTATTATCGACCCTACGCACTAATGTTAAATATCCTGTTTCTGTGTTTTTAGAATCGCTAACTGTATACATAGGACTGTTGACTATGTTTTGTCCTTTTTCCGAACCTGCAGGTACAACAAGTTCTTTAGCATTGGCTTGCGCCATTATATCAGGGTACTTGTCTGTTAGTTTATCTAGTGTATCTGCACTAACCTTAACTACTTCTCCAAATTTAGTTATAGGAGGAGTGTTAAGTATTATAAATCCTGACTCTACTTCACCTGCGGTAGCCATTTTTAAAATACCACCACTAGCCATAGTAGCTACAGGTGCGACAGAAGCTATACCTGTGTTTTGTGCTACGTCAGTCTTAGGGGCCATAGACTGTGCCATACCACTAGCAACACCTTGAGGCATACCTGCTACGTTAGTCTGTGGTGTAGGGACTGAGGCTGCGCCTGTTAATTGTGCAAGAACAGTAGGCTGACCTAGCCCTTCTTGCCGTGTTTGCTCATCACGCATTTCTTTACGTCTGTTTAGTTCAGAAACCACAGCCCATTGTGGTACTGTGGGGTTAGCCCCCTGCAAGAGACCCATAAGCTGTCTATCGGGCGCTTGTTTTAAGTCATCTTCAATTTCTATATAATTAGTAGCAACGCTCATAATTAACCCCCGTAGGCTTTATAGAGAGATAGTCCCGTAAGCCCTGCACCCGCTAGCTGTTGTAGCGTTCCCGGCTCTCGCACAGGTTGTGTAGATGTACCCTGATACGTATTTGTACCCGTAGCAGCAATCGGCATACCCGATAGGATACCTGTCATGTTACCAATTTGTTCAGCCGTGTAGCCCTTTTTGGCTAAAAACTCATTGTAGTCTAAATCAAGCTGTTGCTGGTTTCTGCCTTCTTCGGCAGCGCCAATACCTTCTAGTAGCTGCAGATTTTGTATATCAGTTTGGCGATCTAACTCACCCAAAGCCACCGAATCTTTAGCAAGCCCTGCTCCTACACCTAATGCGGCAAGTCCTTGTTTAGCAGCAAACTGATCTGCATCCTCCGTAGACTTCTCAAACCGTGCAAGCTCTGCAGCACGAGCCTTATCAACATCCATGTCTGCTTTACGAGAAGCAGTAAACTGTGTGGTTGCATCCTTGTAAGCGTCACGCAGCCCTTTATCTTGGATCATACCCATGCGGTTCATCATAGCGTCTTCAGCTAAAAAGTTACGTACCGCGCCGCGTGATCCACCAAACGCACCTGCCTGCACTGCTTGTGCATTTCTAGCGCCTTGAGTTCGTTGAAAGTCCCGCATGGCTTCGGCTTTTTGCCGATCTACAACATTTTGTGTGTAGGGATTCATGTACTGCCCTACATTGTCACCTGTAAATTTAGCAGCATCATTATAGTCATACTCACTAAACGTATTAGGGTTATAGTCCGCTAGCCCTTCAGCCGTAGTCATGCCGTCTGTCATGTAATCTTGTGCGCCAGCAAGACCTGTTATTCCCACCTCTCGGTTAGCAAGGTCACGCGTACCCGATATGGCATCAAGCGTATCTTGGCTTTGCCCTGCAATTCGATCACCCGTGTAGGCTTCATAATCTTTACCGTACTCAGCTTCGGCTTTAGCTAGATTACGTTCAAAATAAGGTTTGGCCCATGCGGGTAAGTCCGCAACAGAAGAACCCGCTTGAGTAGTTGTGCTGTTGTATGTTGTACTACCGCCCATCGGATAACTCCATTTTGTAAGCAATGTATTCTGGCTTCCAGCCATACTTCTTTAGGCATCGCCCCCATGCCTTACGTCCGTAACCTTCTATATGGTCACAGTTATTATCTTCTGCACATTTACGTAGTGTAGACTGAGACAAAGCTAATACCTCTACCATGTTACCACCGCCAACCCAATCAACTGCTAGCCCACGTTTATTAGGGTATTCTAGTATGCGAGTTGTAAGTGCAGTCACAATAACATCATCCTTAACAATAATCCATAACGTATAAAAACTACGTTTTATATCATCATAAACGCTTTGAGTAGTAAACTTGTCGTTTGTAGTCCGCACCGCACGAGCCATAAACTCCTCAACTTGAGGCCACACCGTATCTAGGTACTCAACAGGTACAGGTGTTATGACAGGGTTGTTTTCTACAATTACATCTTTCATCCGGTAAAATACTCTCTAAGGACTTTAGGTGCATTAGTGCCAGCATCGTTTATCTTATCAAGACTTATACCTGCGTTCTCTAATGCCGTAGCAGCAGATTCTTTAAACACAAATTCTTTAGTCGCCAGCAATACATCTTGTTCAGAATTGCCTTCTTTGAGTTTAGCGGGTACTTTATCGTCTGTGCCTGATCCATCACCATTGCCATTTACGTATCCGTTATCACCCCGCGCAAAGCGATCCCGAGTCTCTTGAGCAGAACCAGTACGTACACTATCTACCAAGTCTCTTAACGCACCTTCTCCGTACTGCTGCACGTATTGA
>Ga0181402_1000065_pt1 | contig 33417 bp, 45 predicted proteins | sample 25SPOviralmetaG_FD_130131 | JGI IMG/M metagenome (GOLD analysis project Ga0181402, IMG submission 130131) | Marine viral communities from the oligotrophic San Pedro Time Series (SPOT) site, San Pedro Channel, CA, USA - 25 SPOT_SRF_2011-08-17 | ecosystem: Environmental > Aquatic > Marine > Strait...
AACCTTCGATGCTACATTGCACGCTGGCCTATTCATGGGGCGCAAGGTTAGACTTGGGGCTTATGGTGATCCAGCAGCAGCACCTTTTGAAGTAATGCAACAAGTGGCGTCCCTATGTATTGGACACACTGGTTACACTCACCAAATAGCACATAAAGCATTCGACAAGCGTTTTTTGTCCTTGTGCATGGTTAGCGCAGATTCACCCAAGCAAGCGGTAAAGTACCAAGCGTTAGGCGCTAAGACTTTTCGCGTTGCTATGGAAGGCGATAGCCTAGCCAATGGTGAGATAGAGTGCTTGGCAGATAGTCAGGGACTACAGTGCCACGAGTGCGGCTTGTGTGATGGTCAGCGCCAAAACGTAGCCATAACTGTGCACGGCAAAGGTGCCAGCAAATTCAAAACTTCAATGATTCAACTAAAAGAGGTAGCATAAAATGACATATCACGTTAAAGCATCGCGCAATGATGGCGGCAAGGAAGTCTTCGCCTTTCCTAGTGAGGACAAAGCTAGGGAATGGTGCAATGAGGTGGGCTACTGGAGCCAAAACTATTACCATCTGCTAATTACAACCAATAACGGCAATACATTAGTTGCCAATATTCCAACTTAGGGAGCATATAACAATGATACGCAAGGACTACAAACCAAAACGATTGCAACCCATGCAACCTAAGCAACAAGAGCAACCCATTAAACGCTGGCACCTTGCAGGCTTGGCCTTTCTTTTGTTTATCTTGGCTGTAGATTGGGACGCAACTCTAACTATTTGGGGATTTTAACTATGGATTCTATAGAAGCAATAGCGCAGCGGATGGATAATGCGCATCAATGGCTTGTAGATACGCTAAAAGAGCAAGGTGCAGGAGACTATGCCGAAGAAGTAGCGCACTACTATATAAAAGAAAAGATTGTTAAACGAGATTTGCACGTTAATAGCTACAAGTTTTCTCATGGTGTGTTCTTAGATAGTGACGTTATAAAACGTGCAGTTGAATTAGTAAAAAAAGAGGAGTGTTAACAATGCTAATGCAAGCAATTACAGCACAACAACGGCACCAAGCCGCACAAGCAACCACCATACAGCGTAAGATTGTGACGGATGATGAAAAAGAAGCAATCTATGCGCTAACTCGCCAAGGGTTAGCAGTAAAAGCCATAGCAGACAAGCTAGACTTAGGCTACTCCACTGTTTACAATTACCGTAGACACGAAGTTAGGAGAATGAGAAACAATGGATCTATTTGACACACTAGCAACCACGCTATACCCGACCAACATAACGGAGCACAACGACGACATGAGCAACCACTACAACGACGAGCGCAACGAGCGTATTGCAGAATCAGTTTATGAGATAGTCGATAGTCTGTCCGAGGAAGCTATACGGCGACTATTAGAGGAAAACCTGATTGAAGCAGCTATTACAGACGAGGATTTTGCCTACACTGTCCAATACCAAACAAGCACGTTTATCCACCAAGCAGAAACCAAGGCGGAGTTAGCCAATGCTTAACAACAACAAGTGCGCAAACTGCGGCACCACAAGCAAACCACGGCACAGCATGGTCTACGTTAGTGATGAGCTAGTTTGCGTTAAATGCGCTATAAAACTTTTGAAGTTTAGAAAGTTAAAGGATTAACTTGGTTTACATATAGGCCACAAAACCGCATTGTGGTCTGTATACATTACATTCAAGGGGGTAGCATGAACATATTCTATATATCAACCAATCCTGTGCGTGCAGCACAGATGCAGTGCAACAAGCATGTTGTCAAGATGATTTTGGAATCAGCGCAAATGCTATGCACAGCGCACCATGAGTACGGGAACCACGGCGTACCGTACAAAGTAGCGCATAGGAATCACCCTAGCACTATATGGACTAGGGAAAGTGCAGCAAACTATAGATGGCTATACAGGCATTTTAAGGCGCTGTCAGACGAGTACACGCTAAGGTATGGAAAGGTACATCTAACGTGGCAAAAGTGCTCACAGGCTCTCTCTGAGCCGCCTATGGGCATTCCTAACCCAGAGTTAGGATCAATAGACCATACACCACCGCCACAGTGTATGCCCGACGAGTGCAAACGCGCTAGCAGTTTAGAAGGTTATCGGGTATACTACTTCCAATATAAACCACAGGTTATCGACATGCGATGGCCAGAGAACCGACAACCACCAATGGAGTTATTAGCAGCATGAGTACAACTTACCCAGACCTAGACGTAACAAACGATAATGAACCGGAGCAACTGAGCGAACACGAGCAACGGATTGTGGAGATTTTAGAATATGACGTTAACACAATGTCCATTTCCGAAGTAGTTGCCTATGCAATGACATACCTTGGCAATGTAATGAAGGATATGCCTGAAGAAGTTATAACGGAAAGACACGACAGCATATTCAAAAGGGAGTTACACTAATGCGTTGTAAATCATGCGACAAACTAATGGAAGATTTCGAGTTGTCCAAAGATGATAAGATAAGAGGGGTTCCCGCTGATATGTGTAGCGGCTGTCTATATGTGTCTAATCTGGCCCTCTTAGGCTTAGACAGTGAAGAAGCAGGTTATATAGACGATACCGACTTAGATCATATTGTTCTAAGAGATGACCATTTTGAGTATTGATGTTTGTCTGAAACTATGCTACTGTTCTCTACAGATTCTTTAGGTTATGTTTAATAAATACTTTAAGCATATCCTTAAAGGTTCTAAAGTAAACTTAAGTAACTATTGGAGTGAAAACTTATGGCAGTATTAACTGGCAAAGCCGCATTTGTTAACCTAACTGAAACTGAGCAATATCAAGGTCAGGATACAGGGCGATATACGCTGACTGTAACCCTAGACAACGATGCTGCACAGATGTTGTCAGCACAAGGCGTTAAGCTACGAGACTACGAAGGCGTGTCCCAGCGTAAGTTTAGCAGCAAGTACCCTGTCAAGGTCATTGATGCAGAGGATAACCCTTTCATTGGCCCAGTAACCAGAGGTTCTACAATACGTCTAAGCTACAAGACAGGCCCAGCACACCCAGTACACGGTACACCAACGTACCTAAATGCTGTACGTGTTGTTGAGCTTGCCGACGATGCGAGCATAGATGACGAGCTTTAAGGATTCACAATTCGTCAAGCACGAATCTTGTCCAAGGTGTCAGTCTTCTGATGCTTTGGCAAGGTACTCTGACGGTCACGCCCACTGCTTTGCGGTGGGTTGTGGCTACCGTGAGTCAAGCAAGGGTGAAGTTATGACGGAAGCAGCACCAGCGGTAACTATTAAGCGACCACTAGAGGTTGCCGGAGTAGTCGCTGACATACCTGACAGGCGTATATCCGCTAAGACTTGTCGCAAGTTTAACGTCACAGTTGAATACTCTAGCGACGGCAGCATAAGCAAGCACCACTACCCTTACTACTCCACTGACACTGATGATGTCAAAGGTAGCAAGGTCAGGTTGGTGCAAAACAAAAACTTCTTTGCAACGGGTACTCTACAGGGTACAGGCTTGTTTGGTCAGCAAACATGTAGGGGCAAAGGTAAATACATAACCATCACTGAAGGCGAGTTGGACGCTCTGTCCGTAAGTGAGATATTTGAAAACAAGTGGGACGTAGTGTCTCTACGCTCTGGTGCGTCATCCGCAGCCAAAGAAATTAAAGAGCAACTGGAGTGGCTTGAGGGCTATGAGAATGTTGTACTTTGTTTTGATGGTGACAAGGCAGGACAAGCCGCCATTGATGAAGTCAAGGACGTATTCAGTCCGGGCAAGCTAAAGATATGTAAGCTGCCCCTGAAGGACGCCAGTGAGATGCTTCAGAGTGGCAAGGTGCGTGAGTTTGTCTCTGCATGGTGGGATGCCAAACCGTATCAGCCTGATGGTATTGTATCGGGTAACGATACATGGGAAGCCATTACAGGCAAGATGAAGGTTAAGTCTATAGCGTACCCTTGGCAGGGACTAAACGACATGACCAAAGGTTTCAGACCATACGAGCTAGTGACCATCACCAGTGGCTCAGGAATGGGCAAGTCACAGATGATTAGGGAATTAGAATACTACTTCCTTAACGCTACTGAGGACAACATTGGAATCTTGGCCTTAGAGGAAGACGTAGCAAGGACTGCTCTAGGTATCATGTCAGTAGCCGCTGACTGTCCACTGCACCTAGAGGAAGACTTAGACGAGCAACTAGCATTCCCCTACTGGGAGGAAACGCTAGGAACTGGTCGATACTACCTCTTTGACCATTGGGGCAGCACCAGTGAGGATAACTTGCTCGCTAGAGTACGCTACATGGCTAAGGCTCTTGACTGCAAGTGGATTGTCCTAGATCACCTGTCCATTGTGGTTTCCGCACAGGACAACGGGGACGAGCGTAAAGCCATTGATGGGATAATGACCAAGCTCCGTGCATTGGTTCAAGAGACTGGTGTTGGTTTATTCTTGGTGTCTCACCTACGTAGGACACAAGGCAAGCCACATGAGGATGGTGGTAGGATTAGTCTTGGTGAGCTTCGGGGTTCACAAGCTATTGCACAATTATCCGACATGGTTATTGGCTTAGAACGTAACCAGCAGCATGAAGACCCTGAGATTAGAAACACTACCACAGTGCGTATACTCAAGAACCGCTATGCAGGTCTTACTGGTGCCGCTTGCTGGCTGAAGTACGATAACTTTACTGGTAGAATGTCAGAGACAAGCAAGCCAAAGGAGCATGATAATGACCTCTAGTCCTCTTTTCCTTGACATTGAGACAGACGGACTCAACCCCAGCACTATCTGGATGGCTGTAACGCGCCAAGATGGGCAGTCTCAGGTACACTATAGTGCAAATACGCTCTCAGACGCCCTACAAGGCGATTTCAGCGTGATTGGGCATAACCTAATAGGGTTTGACCTACCTGTACTAAAACGCCTGTGGGGGCTTTCTGTGGCTTCTGAGAGGATACAGGATACTTTGGTACTTTCTCGTCTTGCTGACCCTGCTCGTGAGGGTGGACATAGATTAGCTAATTGGGGTGAGATTCTAGGGTATCCCAAAGGCGACCACAGTGATTGGTCATGCTACTCAAAGGAAATGGAAGAATACTGTATACGTGATGTTGAAGTTACGGAGAAGGCTTACAATAAACTTAGGATTGAGTTGCTAAGGTTTAGTAAGGAGTCCATTGAACTAGAGCATCAAGTACAGTGCATCGTACAGCAGCAGATACGCAACGGCTGGCTACTGGATATGCGCCATGCTACGGAGTTACTTGCTACACTGAAGGAGCGTAAAATGGCTCTGGAAGATGAAGTACAGCAGGTGTTCAAGCCTAAGTGGGTTGATGTTAAGGAAGTAACACCCAAGACCAAGAAGGACGGTAGCTTGTCCAAAGTTGGTCTTACTGATGATGAGTACGCAAAGATACAGGAGACAGGTGACAGGTCGCCCTTCATGCGTAAGCATCTAAAGCCATTCAATCTAGGTTCACGTAGACAGATAGGCGAGTACCTAAAAGACTTTGGGTGGGTTCCGAAAGTGTTTACACCTACTGAGCAGCCTGTAGTGGATGAGTCTATACTGTCCAAAGTCAAGGGCATACCACAGGCGCAACTGATAGCTGAGTACCTTATGGTGCAAAAGCGTGTTGCACAGGTAGACTCTTGGGTTGTAGCGGCTGATGATAACACTGGCAGAGTGCATGGCTATGTCAATAGCAACGGTGCTGTAACTGGTAGGATGACACACTCTAAACCTAATGTGGCTCAAGTACCCGCTAGTCGCGCTCCCTATGGGGAAGCATGTAGAGCTTGCTGGACTGTGCCTAAAAATAAAGTGCTGGTTGGTTTTGACGCCAGTGGACTAGAGTTGCGTATGCTTGCGCATTACATGAACGACAAGGAGTACACTAATGAAATTCTCCACGGAGACATTCACACAGCAAATCAGCAGCTTGCAGGACTTGAATCGAGAGATCAGGCTAAAACTTTCATATATGCCTTCCTATACGGAGCAGGAGATGCAAAACTTGGAACGATTGTCGGGGGAAATGCTCGTACTGGCTCTGCGCTTAGAGCAAGATTCCTTGATGGTCTCCCAGCACTTAGGACTCTTACAGAAAGAGTGCAAAGAGACGCTGAGAAAGAAGTTCTAGAAGGATTAGACGGTAGGTTACTTCATGTCCGTAGCGCACACGCTGCCCTTAACACTTTGTTACAAGGTGCTGGTGCTATTGTTATGAAAAAAGCATTGACACTACTTGACGAATACGCTAGACTATGGAATCTTAACTATAGCTTTATAGGTAACATACATGATGAAGTCCAGTCGGAAGTCGCACCAGAGCAAGCAGACAAGTTTGGAAGACTCGCAGTCAGTTGTTTACAAGCAGCAGGAACTGCCCTTGAACTTAACTGCCCCCTTACAGGCGAGTACAAAGTGGGAAGAAGCTGGGCAGAAACACACTGAATTTAATAATAGTCGTAAAGGAGATTTTTCTGAATACTATGCAGTCACTTGGCTATGGGATAAGGGGTATGAAGTATTCAGGAATGCAGGCTGCTCTGGGCCTATAGACCTAATTGCTTACCACCAAGAAACAGAAGAAATTGTTTTAATAGACGTTAAGACATTCTTTCAGGATAAGGAGTCTGGGATTTGGAATAGGGCTTCTGATGGTAGGACGAAACTTCAGAAGGAGTTAGGAGTTGTTTTACTCTGTTTCGACCCAAGCACACGCAAACTTAGATTTATTGAACATAGAGACACAGAATGAAAACAATACACACACTTGTTGATGACATCTATAGTCTAGTAAAGACTAAACGCCCTGAAAAGGGTGTGGACGCTGAAGCAGAGATTGAAAACTTTGGTGAAGCTGTCAAGGACTTAATGCGTAAAGAGTTTACCAACCGTGGTGGCTTTGATGCACGTAAGCTGCGTATGTCCAACGTTGGCAGAGACGATAGATACCTTTGGAACCACTACAATAACGTAGGGCCAAAGGAGCCAATGCAGCCCCATAACCTAGTCAAGTTTCTGTATGGTCACTTGATTGAGGAGATGTTGCTGCTACTGGTCAGACTATCAGGACACACAGTTAGCCATGAGCAAGCTCAAGCTGAAGTAGAAGGCATTGTGGGTAGTATGGACTGTAAGATTGATGGAGTTCTAACTGATGTCAAGTCAACAAGCAGCTACGGGTTTAAGAAGTTCAAGGACGCAACGCTGGCTTTTGATGATCCTTTTGGTTATATAGCGCAGATTAAAGGCTACGCTAAGTCTGAGGGTGACACACAGGTAGGTTGGCTTGCAATGGACAAGCAGAATGGACACCTAACTTATCTGAAGTATGACCTAGAGGACACCCAAGCGCCTGTGTACGAGGTTTTGAAGGAAGATATTGTAGATAGGATTATACATATCAAAGAGATGGTAGAGCAGCCAGAGCCACCTGATTTTTGTAATGAACCTGTCCCTGATGGTAAGTCAGGCAACATGAAGCTGCCTATAGGCTGCTCTTACTGTCATTTCAAACATGCTTGCTATCCAGAGCTACGTACATTCCTGTATTCCACAGGCCCACGATACTTGACAGAGGTGGCAAATGAGCCAAAAGTCCAAGAGATTACGTAGAGACAGTATCTATAGATCAGGTCTTGAAGCATCTTTTGCAGCCATAGCTCCAAAACGTAAGTTTAATTATGAACCCTTTGATGTCCCTTACACTATGCACAGGAAGTACAAACCAGACTTCGTACATAAGCGCACAGGGATACTCTTGGAACTAAAGGGCTTCTTTAGGGCAGGCGATACCATGAAGTACAAGTCTATTAGGGACTGCATAGACACAGAGCTAATCTTTGTACTTTCAGACCCTAACAAGAAGCTACGCAAGGGCGCTAAAATGACTATGGGGCAATGGTGCGACAAGGAAGGCTTTAAGCACTACACATTAAATGAATTTGATAAGTTGATGAAATATGTTGACTCACAATAAATACAACTTGACAATGGATGAGATTAGGGAGAAGATATTGGACAGGTATGACCCTGATGATCTTATTGAATTTTTAGAACTGACTAGTCAAGAAATACTTGACAGGTTCGAGGACAAGCTGATTAACCGCTTAGAAATGTTTGAGGAAGAATTACAAGATGACACAAGACCAGACACAGAAGAAGAATATGAGTATTGATGACATAACCAAAGAGCAATGGGATACTCTCAGAGCTAAAGAAATAGGCAGAGACTCGAAGTTCCAAGTTCAGTGGCTTGATGAAGAAGAAGAAGAAGACGTACCAAATGAGCATCCTGTTTTTGGTAATCCTGTGGACATGGTTGAGTCTCCACCACACTATAACAATGGCAGTATAGAGTGTATAGAAGCTATAGAAGCTATGTTATCTAAGGACGAATACATTGGCTATCTCCGTGGAAATGCGTTAAAATATATGTGGCGGTTTAGATACAAAAGTAAACCCTTTGAAGACCTACGCAAAGCACGCTGGTACGAAGAAAGATTAATGAAGTTTTTGTTGGACAATCAAGATGCAGTATAAGACAGGCACCCAAGACTACCTTGGTATTACTATAGACTACGAAAGAGAAGCAGAGTTAAACGACTTCTCACTGAATACTCTGAAGGACAGGTACTTCTGGGAAGACGAGACACACGCACAGGAAGCCTTTGCTCGTGCATCGGTGTACAGTGCTACCTACCGTGGCGTCACTGACTTTGACCTAGCACAGCGCCTATACGACTACGCCAGTAAAAGCTGGTTTATGTTCAGCACACCACTATTAAGTAACGGAGGAACTACTCGTGGTTTACCTATTAGCTGCTTTCTTAATTTTGTGCCTGATTCCAGAGGTGGTCTATCGTCTCACTATGATGAAAATATTTGGCTTACTTCCAGCGGAGGTGGGCTTGGTGGTTATTGGGGCGATGTTCGCAGTAACGGTGTATCTACTGCTAATGGGAGCCAATCAACTGGGAGTATTCCCTTTATGCATGTAGTTGATAGTCAAATGCTGGCTTTCAATCAAGGAGTGACAAGGAGAGGTGCTTATGCGGCGTATATGGACATCAATCATCCAGAGATTGAAGAATTTATTGCAATGCGAAAGACTACTGGTGGTGATCTCAATCGTAAGTGCCTTAACTTGCATAACGGTATCGTTTTATCTGATGAATACCTATATGCGGTAGAGCATGACTTACCTTGGCGTCTAATTGACCCTAAGTCTAAACAGGCAGTCAAAACTATCTCAGCTAGAGATTTGTGGTGGCAGCTAGTACACACCAGAGCAGAGACAGGTGAGCCGTACATTGTCAATACAGACCGCTGTAATGAGTACCTACCACAACAACAGAAGGACTTAGGACTTACTGTGCGACAGAGTAACTTATGCTCTGAGATTACATTGCCTACAAGTGAGGAACGTACAGCAGTTTGCTGCTTGTCTAGTGTTAATTTAGAATACTTTGATGAGTGGAAAGAAGAAGAAAACTTTATATCAGACCTAGTTACCATGTTAGACAACACACTGGAGCATTTCATTGGCAATGCAGTAGACGAGTATCCACACAAGCCTGTGGACACACTAGAGGAGTTTATGGGGTATGTGGGACAAGATAAAACAGGGTTTGCAAAAGCCGCTTACAGTGCATATAGAGAACGTGCGATTGGCCTTGGTGCAATGGGCTTTCATAGTTATCTTCAACGTAATGGACTCTCTTTCGAGGGAATGTACGCTGCCAGTTTTAACAACAGAGCCTTTAAGCACATCAAGGAAAGAGCTACAGAAGCTAGTCGTAGCTTGGCTGGATCTAGGGGTGAAGCTCCTGATATGGCTGGCAGTGGTCTTCGTAACTCACATCTACTTGCTATTGCTCCTAACGCCAGCAGCAGTATTATATGCGGTGGAACTAGTCCTAGTATTGAGCCAACGAGGGCTAACATATTTACGCACAAGACTTTGAGTGGCAGCTATCGTGTAAAGAACAAGTACCTAGAACAGTTACTTGAAAGCAAGGGTATAAACAATGAGAAAACATGGAAAGATATTTCTGCTGCTCAAGGGTCTGTTGAAGGGCTTACGGCGCTATCTGAAGAAGAAAAGAACACCTTTAAGACCGCACCTGAGATCAATCAGATATGGGTCATAGAACACGCCTACCAGCGTCAGCCCTATGTGTGTCAGTCTCAGTCAGTTAATACCTTCTTTGAGCCACCACCTTCCAATGCACCACAGGAGACACATGATGAATACCTAGAGTACGTCAACAACGTACATTGGGTCGGTGCTAATCTACTTAAATCTATGTATTACTATAGGACAACCGCCGCAAGAAATGCGGAGAATGTCAACGTAAAGATACCAAGGATTAATTTAGAAGACGGGGAGTGCCTAAGTTGTGAAGGGTAATGAAGTAGATAATTTCTATAAGGAGTTAGCGGATATGTCTTGGAATTATAGAGTAATAGAAACGCATTCCGGCTACGAGATACGAGAGGTGTACTACCGTAAAGGTGAGCCTGAAGCAACGACACAGGGGACTGCTGGGTGCTGGGGACAAAGTTTAGAGGAGCTTAAACAGGACTTGAAGCTAATTGCTGAAGCCTTAAATAAACCAGTTTTGAAGGAGGAGATTTTTGATGAGTAAGGACAAACATCCCATATACGACTGCTTGTATTATATATGGGAAGAAAACTTACTGACTTCCTATGAAGATTGGATTAAATACTATAAGGAACTAGAACATGAGCAACAGACTGTACAGCGCACTACGGGCCAGATACAAAGCACAGATAATTGAAGCTGAAGCTGACGCACTAAACTTCTTTGAGAACCCTGTAGCTGTCGCTGAGCATCCACACATGGTTGACACTATGGACATACTGATAACTAAGCTGTCGGAAGCTGAAGACAAACTAGAGACACTAGAACTTAACTTTGGAGAACACTACGCATGATAGGACTTGAAAGAGGTGAAGATGTATTTCAAGAAGCAGAAAAACTAATGAACAGACATAAAACCTATATGGGAAAGGATATACAAGATATTATACCTTTGCTTGCTCTTTTAGTTTCTGCCGTAAATGACTTAACTGGAGAGATTATTGATTGGAAACAATACATAGAACTAAAAGAGGAACAAAATAAATGAGCCTATTGGATACTAGAGATTACTACAAACCCTTTGACCATCCTTGGATGTTCGATTACTACTCACAGCAGAATCAGATGCACTGGTTCCCTGAAGACGTACCGCTGCACAATGACGTTAAAGACTGGCAGAACATGACTGAGCAGGAGAAGAACCTGCTGACTCAGATATTCCGCTTGTTTACACAGTCCGACGTAGACGTAGGCTCTGGGTACGTAGACAGGTACATGAGGATATTTAAGAAGCCTGAAGCACGTATGATGATGTCTAGCTTTGCTAACATGGAAAGTATACACCAACACGCCTATAGTCTTCTATTGGACACCGTAGGAATGCCGGAGGTGGAGTATAAGGCGTTTGCAGAGTACGAAGCTATGGCTGACAAGCATGAGTACATAGACGCTGTACGTGTCGCTAAGGGCGATAAACAGTCCATTGCTAAGGCGTTGGCTATCTACTCTGGATTCACTGAGGGTCTACAGTTATTCTCCAGCTTCATCATCCTGCTTAACTTCCCACGGTTTGGTAAGATGAAAGGCATGGGACAGATTATTACGTACAGCATACGTGATGAGTCACTGCACGTTGAAGCAATGACTAAGCTGTTCAGGGAGTTTATTCAGGAGAACATTGACATCTGGACTGATGACTTTAAGAAGGAGATTTATGAAGCCTGTAGGACTATGGTGGAACTAGAGGATAGATTCCTAGACCTAGTGTTTGAGCAGGGTGACATAGAAGGACTGACCAAGAAGGAGATGCAGAAGTACATCAGGTACATTGCAGACCGTAGGTTGCTACAGTTAGGTCTAAAGCCCAACTACAACGTCAAAGACAACCCTCTGGGCTGGTTAGACGAGGTACTGGGAGTAGAACACCAGAACTTCTTTGAAGGCCGTGCAACGGCTTATATGAAGGCTGGGCTGCGGGGTAACATGCAGAAGGTTAAGTTTGCTAATGTAGCTTGAGGGAACTGGGGGCTTAACGGCCCCCTTGTTTTCTATTGGCCTGTTAACATTCCTGTCACTGCTCTTGCGCCAGCTAAAGGGGCTGTTCCTAATGCGTCTGAGTCATAAAAAAGAAAGTTTTTTCTTTGCGCAGCCTGTTGAGCAGGTGTTTGACCCGCTAAAAATCTCTGTACTCCTTCACCGGCTAGCCCTTTAGCTGCTCCAACAGTACCTATAGCACCTCCTACTGTGGCTCCTAAACCAGAACCTCCTGTAGCTGCCGCTTGTAGTCCTGTTAATCCGCCTATAAAACCTGTAGCGGCGAACCTGTGGAACCACGAAGGACTCTCAGGGGTACGCAGCTTCTCTATGTTCTGTAATTCATCAGCAGAGTCTTGAGCTATTTTCTGCACGTTTTCTAGCTCTAACTGGTTAGCTGCTAGTTTTTCAGCGTTCTCTGGGTTTCTAGCTAAATCTTTTTTTAACTGAGATGCTTCTTTTTTTAAGCTCGCTTTCTTCATGGTTGCTTTGTTTCGCACCCTGTTAAGTTCTCTAATACGCCTAGCTTCAATTTTATCTGACAGTTTTAGTGCAGCAGCTTTAATGGTTTCTTCTTGTTTAGTTATAGTAGACGCTACAGAGTTTGCTTCAGCCTGTAAAGGGGCTTTGCCCTGCCTAGCTTGTCTTGGAGAGTTTCTACCTGCCGCTTTAAGCCACTCGTCAGGAGTAAACCTGCCTTGTCTTCCTGTTTTAGTAGAAGCAGTCTTAACAGCATCTTTAAGTATAGAATGAGTAGCCCAAGCTGCTTTATCAGCTTCAAACTTAGCAAGCCTATCTCCGCTAAGTGTCCTAGTTACAACATTGTCTAAGACAGATTGCATGTCCCTAAGAACATATTGTTGTATAGCTGAAGCGCCGCCTACGTCTGACTTAGACGCAGCGGCTGTACCAAATGAACTTCTAAGGGCAGCTAAGTCTTCTCCTGATATTCTCCCTTTAGTTGTTTTTTCAGCTAACATACTAACTACATTGTTGATTGTATTCTCTAACTGACCAGAACTTTCTAACATTAGACGTACTGTAGTATCTCCCTTTAAACGGGAGGACATTTGCTTTGCAACTTTATTGGGATCTACTTGATATGAGCGTGTTTTAATAGACTCAAAACCTATTTTAGACCACTGATCCTCTAGCTTTTGCATTGCTGCATTAGGATTAGGAGACTCTAATATATCAGCAACATCTGCTTTCTTAATGCTAGCAGGGAGTGCTTTGTCAAAAGCCTGTAATCTAAACATATCAGTGTTAGAATCTAAGTTATTTTTTAACTGTGCTGTTTGACGAGCAATTACTTGTCCTGTAGTTTTGTCTATTAGACTACTATAATTACCTTTTAGAACTTCTGATGAAACTCTAGCGGCGTCTTCTACATCGTCTTGTTTAAGGCTTAATTTAAGACCTACGTCTTCTATAGCATCCTTTAGTGCATTACTGGCTTCCGCATCTTCTTGTTTTAATTTTTTCTTAAACTGTTTAACTGCTTCTTCTTTTACTTTTTGTTGAGCTACAAGTGGCGCTACTATTTTTTCTTCTTGCGCTCTTATTATACCTGCGCCCCCAAAAGAAGGCCCAATAACATCTCTATAAAAAGACTGTAGTATTGCTTCTGATGGTTTGTCTTTATCAGCGGCTAATGTTAAAGGTTTAAAACCTTCAGGAGTATCTAAAGGAGCGTCTATTTTACGCTTTAATAACCAAGCAGGCATTCCAAAAACCGCGCCACCTGCACCGCCAAAAGCACCTCCCATAGCAGCTTCTAACGCTAGCTCTCCTGCGTTAGCGCCTGTCTCTGCTTTACCAGCGCCATATATTGCTCCTTCTGTAGCTGCTCTACCTATCAGTCCTGTAAGAGATTTAGCTGCTCCTAGTTTAGCTACAGGGCTAACAAAAGCACCAGCAAACTCAAGACCAGTAGCTGCTATAGGCTGTCGTTCCGCGAAACCTTCCTGCATAGCGTCATAATCAGCTTTTAAGCGAGCATATGCTTCTTCTTGTGTTTCATCTGTAGTAGCGGAAAGTGCCAGAGAAGCTAGCCCTACCCCTATTTCATCAGACCACCCAAGAGTAGCGCCTTCTATAAAAATTAAAGCTCCAGCTAAACTGTCTTCAGAAGTCCATTCGCCAGAAGCTACTTCTGCTTCTACTTCATTGTCAACAACTACTTTATCAGGAATGTCATCAAAAAATCCTACAGTGGGGGTTGTAGAAGTTTTATCAGGAATGTCATCAAAAAAGTTTACTTCAGCCATTGCTTAAAATCCTCTATCTAATTGACTTAATGTAGCTGTAGCTCTTTCCATATCTTCTAAAATTTGAATAAGATCTACTTCATATCTTTTAATAAAGTCTTGTCTAGCTTGTACATTGCCCCTATTAGTCAGCATTCTTTCAATAGATGCTTGAGGTATTTTAGAAGCTGGGCTGTTTATGTTTGCTAGCTCTTGTTTAGATTTATTAACAATTTGCTGAGAGTTAAATCCTCTAACGTCACCATATCTATCTAACCATTGCGCTTGATCTCTAGCTTGCCGTGCTGCAAACTGAGCTATTTTTTTGATACCTCTAGCATAAGCTGCAATAGCTTCTGGGCCAGCATTAAAATCAAGTTCTCCTGACAATACTAAAGCGACATCTTTATCAGAAGCAGGGCCGCGAGGTAAGTTAGCAACTGCTGCACTGGTAATTAAACGTCTTTGTTCCATTCTTAACATAGATACATCGTCTTGAGTACCTGTAAGCTGTTTAAATCCTTCTTCTAAAGTGTTAAATACACCACCTCTAACATCGCCTTCTAATTTCTCTAATTTAGACAAAATAGAATCAGCACTACTGGCTCTTTTTTCAAAGTCTTGTGCTTCTTTAATAAGCTGTGTATTTATTCTTAATGCAGTCGCTGATTGACCTACAGGATCTTTAGGTACAGCATACTCTGCTATAGTTTCCCCATCATCTAAATTTATTAAACGGCTAATTTCATTTCCGTCATCGTCGGTTGTTTTAATAACTTGTGTTCTTTTAGCTTCCTCACTCAAATTTTCAGGCGCTGCAATAAACTCGCTGTTTACAACATCAAACACAGAGCCTTTTACAACTTTAAAACGATCTGCTGGGCTTAAAGCACTTGTTTCTTTTTCATTCGCTGCTTTTTCAATATCTGTAAAACTAGCCCCTTGTTCTGCCAACGAAACTAAAGCATCTACGTCTTCTCTGTCTTTAAAACGTGTAGCGACTAAATTACCTACAATTTCTCTGCTTTCTTGTTTAGTTTCTTTTTCTTTTCTTTGAGCAGTCAGCCGTTGCGCTGCTTGTACTTGCTGTGCAGGAGAACCGAACTTAACTAAAGCAGCTAATTGCTGTTCTTCAGCATCTGGGCTGTTTGGATCTACTTGAGCTAATGCTTGGGCTAGCTTCTCCTGTGGACTCCTCATATCCGTACCCATTAAGCCGCCGACATTACGCGCCAACATACCGCCAAGGCTTGCAGGTTGTACTCCAGCGCCTGTAAGCGCCCCCGCTTGAGCAGAGGGAGCTTCAGTTAGAGTGGAACCAAACTCTCTTATGGAGCTTAGAAGCCCCGGACTAAATCTTAACTGTGCCATTGGTTATCCTCTATAGTGCGTCTATAATCTTTTGAAACAAACTTGTATTATCACCTGCTGCTGCACCACCTGCTCCTAGAACACTTGTGTACAAGTCACGTAATGCACTTGCTCTACCTAGCTCAGTCTGCGCTAAGGCTTCCAAGCCAGAGATACCAGCTTCAGCAGCTAACCCAGCACCACCACGGCGACCTACATCAGCCAAAGATGCTATATTAATAGCTGGTGATAATGTTGACAATAGTTGCTGTTCAGGTGTTGCTTCTAGTCCAAGACCTGCACCAATGTTCTGTAACTGTGCGGCCTGTAACACAGCAGGTAAGCCAGCAGCTTGTTGACCTAAACCAAACAGACCTTGAGCAGACGCTAGGTCTTGCTGTCTTTCAGTTCCTGCTTGTCCAAGTGCTGCTAAGGCTGCTCTGTTCTTTGCTTCCTCTTGAGCTTGTGCTAGTGCAAACTGCTCAGGAGAACCACCAAACTGCGCTGTACGTAATCCTGTACGTCCCTGAGCCTGTAGTTGCTCTTGTAATGCTATGCGTTGTCTTTCTTCTTCAGGACGCTGTACTGCACGTATACGTTCAAATACGTCAGCTTCTCTATCAGCCATAGGGGTCATAAAGCCTGTGAGAGCTCCTGTAACGCCGCCTAACGCCTGTTCCTGAATACCTGATACATCAGGGACACCTACCCCCGTATAGCTGCCTAGAAGCCCTCCTGTGATGCCTGAGAGTGCTTCTTGTCTAGCTTGCTGCTGTGGAGACAAAGTAGTTCCAAAACCACCTTCAGGAGTGGTTGTTACACCACCAAAACCAGTAGACACTGTAAAAGGTCTAAACTCAGTAGCTGTTTGTGCTTCCTGTCCTATCTCCCTAGCGCCTGTGGCTAGACCAGAACCTACGTCACCTAAACGATTTAGAAGGTCATTGTAGGCTGCTATGTTAAGTCCTGTAGAAGCTAGGTCTGATAACCCACCGCTACCTAAGAATCTAGTAAAGAAGTTACCTTGGTTATAGTCGCCTGCGTTATAATATCCTGTTCCATTCGACATTGTTATCTCTCTATATCACTAAACTTGTTATTACTGTTGCTGCTGTTGTAACTACTACAGTGACAACAAGCCATGCCAGCTTTTCCCATCTGGCTGCATGACTGTCAGCCACCTTACGAAGTTCACGTAATTCTACTATAGCTTCGCCCCAACGCTCACCACATTCTCTCTCATGTTCAGATATGCGTTCTAAGGCTTCTAAAGCTACTTCCATTTCAGTGTTGACAGCCATACTTACTTTCACCTATTGCTTTGCTTTACCAACTACTAAGGCAAAATACTCAAGGACTTTATATGCTTTAGCAACCATAGCATCGTCCTTGGGAGTTGGTGTCATTGCTGTTATTGCTGATGCTAGTGCAACGGCTGCTGTAGCAATGTTAAAGATGTTTAATAGTAATTCCATTTATACCTCGTATGCTTCAGCAGCAGTAATAGCTGCGGTGATCGTGGCCATATCTTCACTGCCCCAATCGTCTAAGTCCTTCATAAACGACAGGTAGCCAGAGCTACGCATAACGCGCTCTTTCTTTTCACGGCTGGTCATGTCGTTACAAAACTCGTTGTCATCGTCAAGACAGTTAGTAATTACACTGACACTGCCCAGCATTGCTGAGTAGTCTTGTGCTTTTTGCTCGTCTGAGCGTGCTTCTGATTCAGCCATTGTTAGCCTCCTTTAAGGGTATTTACTTCAGCCTGTAGAGCCGTTACTTGTGCGGATAGTTCTTGAACTGCTTTGACCAGCGGTATAACGAACATCTCACGGGATACTTGTTGAACGTTATATTGATCCACGCCCCAACCACCAAAGTCAGAAACACCTGCGGTATCCAATGCTTCCTTCACTTCTTGAGCAATGAAGTTGTGCATATAAACACCAGTGTCCATCTGGTTATCGGCAGGATCTTCTTTGTAGAGATGCGCTAACTCTGCATCAGTAGAATCAAGTTCGTGACTTGCCTTCCAACTGTACTTAACTGTCCTGAGGTCGTTTATAAAAGATAAACCTAAAGTTGAGTCTGTAATGTCCTTCTTGAGTCTTTGGTCAGAAGATCTTGACCAGCTTGCGTTTACAGTAAACTGATTGCTTACAACATTTGACGCTTTACCAAAGCTGAAATAGTTATTATCAACTGCCTGAAAATCATGTCCGATAGCAATTTGGTTAGCACCGTTTGATTGATGTGGGTTAACATTGTTTCCAATACAGACATTGTTATTACCAGTCTGTAGAATGTCCCCAGCATCTTTGCCCAAAAAAGTGTTTGTGTTACCTGTAGTTATCGCGCTGCCAGCCGAAGAGCCAACTATGGTGTTGTTGCTGTTACTTTGCCCAGAAGCCCCAACCCCTGCGTTATATCCAACGCGAGTATTGTTTGTTCCAGTGACGTTATAAAAGCCAGCTTGAGCGCCTACGTTTGTGTTACCTGAAGCACCTGATGTGACATTTTGTGAAAACCCAGCAGCGTAGCCCAAGGCTGTGCTTAATGTACCCCCTGTTTCATTGCCTAATGCCTCTGAACCAAAGACAGCAGTGTATTCTGCGGTAGTAAGTGCATCTCCAGCTAAACCACCAACAATCGTAACGTGCGCCCCTGTAGTGACAGACAGACCAGCACTCGCACCTACTGCGGTGTTGTAAGTATCAACAGCGCCCGAAGGATTCATGGCATTCAGCGCAGCGTTACCGATAGCTACGTTCTGACTTCCAAGCACGTTAGTGCTTAAAGAGTTTGTACCCAATGCCACATTAAAGTCGGCGTCAGTAATAGCGTCACCCGCTTGACCACCAATGAGGACGTTATAAATTCCCGTGGTGATTGATGCGCCAACACCATGACCGACTGCAACATTGAAAGAATCTGTAGCTGTTGTGAAATTTTGAGATTGTAACGTGCCTAAACCAATGGCTATTGATTTGCTTCCTAACGTATCTGCACTTAGAGCGGATTTTCCTATTGCGACATTTGCATCAGCATCAGTAAGGGCATCACCTGCTAGGCCACCAACCAATACGTTGTTAGTTCCCGTGGTGACTGCACCACCGGCTTGCGAGCCAACCGCAGTATTGTAAGCATTGGTAGCTGTAGTAAAATTTTGGGCTGATAATGCGTTGTGACCGACTGCTGTGCTGTTTTGTCCTCGTGTATCGCTAGTCAGGGCTGCGTACCCTATAGCCGTTTGTGCTGCGCCTGTGGTGGCTGCGTCTAATGCAAGTCCCCCGACGATAGTGTTCTGGACTCCCGTGGTGACTGACGCTCCTGCACTTGCTCCTACTGCGGTGTTGTAAGCATCTGATCCTGCATCTTGAGTAGATAACGCTTGATACCCTACTGCTACGTTACTACCATGAGCATCCTCAGTTTTTAACGCCTCAAAACCGATAGCTACATTGCTATCACCCGTAGTCAAAGCCGTACCTGCTTCATCGCCCACAACCACGTTGTAGTTGCCGCCAGAGGCTATGCTGTTACCTGCGTTGACACCGAATCGGACGTTAGAGGTTCCTGATGTTGGAGTAGATAGTGAACCATCTGAGGCTATGCGAAAACGCTCTACCCCGCTTGTAGCGAATTGCATCAAATCGCCATCATGCTCATAACCTATAAAGCCACGAAATCTAGCGTTGCCAGAAGTACCATCAGCAAACATTAAATATCCCAAACCTGTTGTCGGGGAAACAATTGTGATTCCGTCTTCGTCAGGAACATTTACAACTAGACTTGTTGAATAAAAACTGCTTGGGCTGCCAGTCCCGATGCCCACATTTTCCGAACTATCAATTGTGATAGCAATGGCGTCTGCATTATCGTCAATGCCGGGGCTTGTGAAGCTGCCGGTGAACGTTGGATTAGCAATAGGTGCCTTAGCGTCTATCTGGGTCTGTATGGCAGAAGTTACGCCGTCCACATAGTTAAGTTCAGCAGTGGTAGCCGTCACACCATCTAGGATGTTTAGCTCGGCAGCGGTAGAGGTAACGCCGTCTAGTATATTCAACTCTGCTGCCGTAGACGTAACCGTTGTGCCGTTAATAGATAGCGCATCAGTTTCTAAAGTACCATCAACATCTACATCACCAGAGATGTCCAGAGAAGCCACTACAGCCGTACCTGTGAGCGTAGGAGCAGTCAATGTCTTATTCGTAAGAGTCTGTGAACCAGTTAACGTAGCAACAGTGCTGTCAATAGACAATGTTACTCCAGTACCTGATGCAGCGGAGTCAATACCTGTACCACCAAGGATACCTAAAGACTCTGAGTCAAGGTCAATATCAATAGATGTAGAACCATCAGTAACGTCTAAGTCCTGTGCAGTTACCTGTGAGTCTACATAAGCCTTAATAGACTGTTGAGAAGCAATACCTGTAGCACTGTTAGATGCCATATTGTCTTCATCAAGAAATGCTTTACCATCTAGTATATTAAGCTCTGCTGCTGTAGACGTAACACCGTCAAGGATGTTAAGTTCAGCGGTAGTGGACGTTACACCATCAAGTATGTTTAACTCAGCGGCAGTAGACGTAACACCGTCAAGGATGTTAAGCTCAGCGGCTGTGCTGGTTACTGTAGTACCGTTGATAGACAGTGCGTCAGTTTCCAACGTACCGTCAACATCCACGTCGCCTGAGATGTCCAAAGAAGCTACTACTGCTGTGCCTGTAAGAGTAGGAGCAGTAAGCGTCTTATTAGTCAGCGTCTGAGAGCCTGTAAGCGTCGCTACGGTGCTGTCTATTGCAAGGGTTACACTTGTACCTGATGCAGTAGAAGATAGCCCTGTGCCGCCTAGAATGCCCAGAGACTCACTATCTAAGTCAATGTCAATGCTTGATGAGCCGTCAGTAACATCTAAGTCCTGTGCGGTTACTTGGCTGTCAACGTATGCTTTGATGGACTGTTGAGTAGCCAGTTTGGTGGCACTATTGGAAGACATATCATCTTCATCTTTAATGCCAGTTACAGTAGCCCCATCACCTGCAATGTTGATGCTGGTGTTCGCTACAATGGTTGTGCCCACGATACTTGAAGCACTAGATGCTCCTATAGTCGTAGCGTCTACAGCACCACCATTGATGTCTGCTGTGGGTATAGTTACTGTGCCAGTGAACGTAGGACTAGCAATGTTTGCCTTAGTCGCTGACGCTGTTGCAATGTTATTAAACTCTGTATCAATCTCAGTGCCTTTGACAATCTTGTTAGCGTTGCCTGAAGGTAAGGAGTCCTTTGCTGCAAAGTTAGTTGTTTTTGTATAATCAGTCATTATATAAGTCTGCCTATAACTGCTTCAGTGTTTAGCTCTTGTATTGACAAGGCCCGTTGGTCTATTGTTGCTTCTATGCCTATAGTTGCTACTTTGCCTGACCCTGTTGCTTTAAGCTTAGCAACGTCAATAACAATAGTAGCACTGTACTCTGACGTACTTACGTTGTACTCAGATATTCCGTACTCTGCGATAAGGCTAGTAGCAACAGTGAATGCTTGCTTACTGTAACCTTCAGTGTAGTCGTAAGCCCAGTTGCCTACTATCTCACTACCTGAGCCGCCTATGATTGTAAAGTTAATCTCTTTGAGCATCTTAACTTTCGAGGGGTCGCCAAAGGACAGTGGGTTTGTGAAGTATTTGAATGTGTACGTATCAGCATCATCCAAGTAATCACTGTAGTCGTTGACACCTACTGAGTTACCAAAGTACAGTGTACCGTCTTCTGCTCTCTCGCCACACAGTAGAGCATTGCCTTCCCAAGTAGTCGCCCTGTAACTGCCATCTTCTAACGTACCGCGCATATCGAAACAATAGACTTCCAAAGAGGAAGGTAAGAACAACAGATAGAAGGCTTCTTCTGGGCTGTACACTGACTTAATGTTACCTGTCTGTGTGTTTACAGACTGCATCATAGTGTCACGTACATTCTTGGATACGTTACCAATAGGATTAGACTTCTCTTGGATAACTCTACCTAAGCTGCGTAAACCAGAGTCAGACAAGAATATAAGGTCTGTACCGTTGCTCTGTACGCTGTCTCTAGCTATACAGCCGATACCAGTGATAGTATCAGACAGTGTCATGCTGGATGGTGATGAAGCACCTTGGTACAGTAGAATGCTACGCTTACCAAAGATAACTAGAAAGTCATTAAACTCTGCTAGTGCTACAATCTCATCGTGTCCTGTAGGCCAGACTGTAGTGATGTCTAAACTACCTGAACTACCACCTGTCCACTCATGTCCTGCCAAAGAGTTTGACCAGTACAGTGTGTGCTTGTTCCCTGTAACGTCAGCAGCCCATACACGACCAAAGGCAGCTAATGCTTCGTTAGCTTGTGGTGGTGTGCCTGTAGCATGAGAATGGTCACTAAACTTCTCAAGTACACCAGAGCCTGACTCATCAGTGTATATTAGTGGCTCTTGTCCTCGCTGCCAAAAGTAAGCATGGTCAGCAAAGTTTATAATCTTCCAGTTGTTTGCAGATACTGTGTAGCTGCCCGGAGTAACATCAGTTAGTGTAGTGGTGCCTGTGAATATCTTACTGTTGCCAGTAGAGAAAACAACTTTGTCTCCACTATAATCTACAAACTCAAAGATAGTTTCTACACCTATACTAGACCCCAGCGGCGTTGCTGAGCTAGTCAGCTTATTTATACCCTTACGCGCTGCAATACGACCAAACTTGTCAATGACTGCATTTTCTGCAACAGAAGCAAAGGAAGGGTCTTGACCAACAGGAGAATCTTGAGTGTTTAACCCACGAAACCCCGGAGCGCCTATGTAGATGTTTTGTCTTTGCTGAGCCATTACTTAGGTTGCCAAATAAATTCTTCTGGATTCTTGTAAGCGTCTAACGCAATTGCGTCTGATAAATGACGGTCTGCAATGAGGAAGTAGTCTTGTGCAGTCGTGCCGCCAGTCTCTCCTCTTTCTCTTGCGAGTAGTGCAACTGCTGTATGGACAATAGGATTAGCAGGCAGGACAGTTTCGTCTGCATCATTAGATAAGTCGCTTTCCCTTGCTATTAAGTCAAAACGTAATGAATATACACCATCAGGATTAGGATAAACTCTAACCTTAGTATCGTCTGAGCTATCTACTCCTGAGTAGGTGTAGTATTCAGGAGAGCCGCTGATAGACCCAGTGTTATAGACTGCGTTGTTAATCCATGTAGGTGTTTGGTAATTAATAAAGAAATTAGAAGTATCGTTAATAACGCTATATATTTTAACACGTTCTCCTGCATTTGTCAAGCTATATTCTGTAGTTCCTTCAACTGTAGAAACAACTACTGTAGTCCTTAGAGTAGACCAGTCATGTGAGTTCTCTACTTGTGTCTTTGCATCATTTACAAAGTCACCTACCATCTTGGAGTAAGCTGTGTTAGTTACACCAGATACTTCGTCTTCTCTTAATCGTCTAAGGACACTGTTGACTAATGATAAATAAGTTGTACTCATTATATTATGTTCCTAAATAAACTTGGGGTGAAGTCCGGTGTTTGGTATTGTGTTGCTTTCTTTACTGCTTCAGGAGCTTGGTACATCGGTGTAAAACCATAGTCTTCAAATAATTTTTTAGTTACTCCCTGTGGCTTCATAAGCCCCGCTGCAAGCCCCACAGCAAGTCCTGCACCTATCCCTGCACCAGTACCAGTGCCTTCTCCAGTGCCTTCACCACCTCCTGTTCCTGTATCTCCGGCTCCTACACCTGTTTCTGCTGCTCCGCCTGTTGGGTCTTCTACAGGCTCTACAGGTTCTTCTACAGGCTCTACAGGCTCTACAGGCTCTACAGGGTCTACAGGGTCAAAAGCTACAGGGCCACCTGTAAGTGGTACTTCAGGGAAGTCATCAGCTAAAGGATCTGTAGGCTCAGTTTCTACTCCAGAAGCAGGCTGCTGCTTAAAATAGTCTGTTAGACGGGCAACCCAAGATACTGCATCGGTAACGTCAAAGTCTCCAGTTACATCTGGAGGAGGTGGGCCACTGGGAACAGTCTGATATTCTGTAGGGCCACCGGATAGCCACTTGTCTAACTCTAGCTGTAGACCTTCTTTAACATTAGGGTCTTCTTCAGCACCGATAGCTTCTCTTAACTGAGCAGCAATAATGTCTGTGGATGTAGGCTGTTCTTCTCCTACATCTGTAGGTTGTTCAACAATAGGCTCTGCCGGAGTTCCTTCATCACCACTACTACCTGTGGTTTCTGTAGGTTCTTCTACAGGTTGCTCTACAACTGGAGGAGCTACTTCTAATGGAGGTTCTTCTGGTGGCGGTACTGGCTCGACAGGGACTACAACTTTTTCTTGTTCTTCTTCTGCTTCTCTAGCTTTCCTAGCTTCTTCTTCTAAGCGTTGACGCTCTCTTTCAGCTTCTGCTGCTTGTTCTTGAGCTAACCTTTGAGCTACGTCTCCTACGCCATCTCCATCGGAGTCTTGCCACTCAGTAGGATCATCAGGAAACAAGTCAACAACGTCGTAAACACCATCGCCGTCTGTGTCTGTGGTTCGTTGTATCCTATTTTGTTCTTTTTGCTCTGCTATACGTTGCTGTACGTCTGCTTCAGCGGTTCTACGTGCTTCTACCTGAGCTACTCTGTAAGCATCTTGAGCGTCTTTGTAAGTACCCTGTTGTAGCTTTATAGCATCTTCATAATCGGCTTGAGCTACACTTTCTGCTGTACGTGCTTGGTTTACTTTATTACGTGCATCGAGTTTTGCAGCGTCTTCTGCTGCCTTTGCTCTTTTGTAATTAGAACTAAAAGGCCCATAACGATTACGCATATAATTAGCATAGCCTTCAGCACTAGCTACGGAAGCATTTGTTTCCTCTATTACAGTTGATACGTTGTCTGATGCAGCTTGTGTCGCTGTTTCAGCCGCAGTCACTGCATCATTTGCAGCAATAACTTCCTCAGTATCTTCAGGATTTGTTAGCGCGTCTACAGCGGCAGTAGCAGCCGCCGCTATATCTATAGCGTCTTGTTCGCTAGTATCTTCACCACCTTGCTCTACGAGACTGTTATAAAATTCTTTGGTTTCTTCAGGATCAGATAAGTACCCTACGTCAGTATAAAAATCTGTAAGTAAAGGATTATTAAGCACTAACTCTAAAAACTGTTGTATTTTAGCAGGGTCGTTATCTCTAGTAAGCTGCTGCTCTATTCCCCTGTCGGAGTCCCAACCTAACTCAATTAGTTGTGTAGCCAAGTTTCTTAGTTCTTCATTACGCTGTACTACACTTTTATCTTTTAACTTATAATCCCCTCTTGGGTCGTAGTTTTGAAGCCTTGTTAACTCAAAGCGATTAGGGTTGGTTTGTCCTGATATGTTTTTACCTACTGCTTTACCTACATTGTACAATAAGTAAGCGGCAGTAATAGGGTTCATTCCAAATATTGTAGAGCTAGCAACTTCACCTGCTACTGCTGTCCCTCCAGCAGCTTGACTAGCCGCTGCTGTTGCCTCTGCTGCCGTAGCCCCTGCACTTGTTAACGCATTAAAAGTAGAGTTAAAGACTGGAGTGCCGCCTGCTCCTATTCCTGTAGCTGCGCCGACACCAGCGGCTGTACCTAATTCAATAGTTTTTGTTAAAAGACCGCTGCCTACTAAAATGTCTGCAAGAATTTCTAGTGTAGGTGCCCCTTCATTGGAAGGAATGTTTAATTGTTGACCTTCTTCTTCTTCTTCTTGTTCTTCGCGGTCAACAGATACCCCGCCAAGAAAATCAGTCGGAACATCAAACTCAGAAGCAAAAGGCTCAGTATAGAAAAAACTTTCAGCCATTACTTGCTACCCCACTTGGATACAGCTTTCATACCAAAACTAGCCGCTATTGCAGCGCCTAAGAATCCTTTGTAGTAATCTGGCATTGTCTCCAAGACTATAAATCCCTGTTCAACGTAAGGAACCATTGAAGGTATAAACGCACCTATCAATGGCAAACTAAGGATAACGGAAAACCACTCATCCTTCCAAGAAGTCTGAGAAGCACTGGCTTGTTGAGTTTCCCAATCAGCGTCAGCATCTATGCGTCGCATCTTGGAGTCATGGACAGCTTGCTTTTCAGCAGCTTTGTTTTTAAGGAAAGTACCTGCAATACTTGTGATAGCACTAAGCCACATATACTCACCTTAAAAAGAAAGCGAGGGGCCACCGAAGCAGCCCCATGCTTAACGGTTGTTACTTAGGCACAACCAGAGTCAGACCAGCTTCAGGACGAAGTACAGCGGTGCCGTATAGCGTATCTGAATTAAACAGATTAGCAAGGAACTCTTGCTTGTACTGTGTCTGTGAGCGAACACCTTGCTGCTCAGCCATGACCAATGCGTCACGTTGGAACAACAGAGCACCCAGCATGTCAACAGAAGCAGCGGTGTTATCGCCAGCAGCTTCTACGACAGGACAGTTGGTGCTGACAAAAATGTCAATACCGTACAACTGACCAATTTGACCGTTAGTAACCTGACCGTTGTTTACGAAGTCAGAGCTAACATAGCGGTCGATGCCCATGATAGTGTTGCGTACTGAAGGAGGTACAACAAAGTTGCGTCCGTCCATAGGTACGTCTTCATCGTCCAGCTTCTGAATGATGGCACGGAAAGCAGAGTCAACAAAGACATCTGAAGCCGTTACAGTATCATCATCGTAAACAGTCAAAGCGTTAGAGCTTGAGTTATCTACGAAGAAAGTACCGCCATTGTTCAGGTAGGTGGAAGATGTAGTACCCGCGCTACCCAAGCCCGTAGCCAGAGAGTGCAGGTCGGTGTCAACTTGCTTAGCCAGCGCATAGCCAGCATCTTCAGTATAGAACTGACGCAAAGAAGACAGTGCTTGTACATCCGTAATATCCTCAATCAAACGTGAGTATTCAAAGTGCTTGTCAATAGAGACTTGTACTTCGCCTTCAGTGTTCGCTTGAATAGTTACGGCAGTCTTAGCTGCTTTAGCGTGTGCATCACCACGGACAGGCTTAGGCACATGGATAGTGTCGCCTTTCTTGCCAGCCATAGACATCTTCTTAACAAGATTTGCCAAGACGAGGTTCTTTTGGTATGCAGCAATAATCTCATCACTCCAAATTTCTGGAATGAAAGTTGCCGCAGCGGTGTTGTCGGTAAACCCGCCAGTTGCGGGATATGTAGAATCAGTCATTTAATATCTCCTCAGATATACTATTTGACCCGTTTCTCAGCATACGCTCTCATTATTTCATCTTGTAGAGCGGCATACCTATGAGGGTCATCTTTCATAAGTCTAATAATGTCTGCGCGTCTATAGATCTTCTTGGGGCTTGATTCAGAGCTACCACTAGCACTACCTGTACTAGCTGACTTTACTGCTTGCTTACGGCTTTGTTTTTCAACACTAGCTGCTTGACCAATCATCTGTTGACGTTCTTTCCAAAGGCTGAAAAGTTCGTCAGCAGCTTCGTAATCATACTGCTTGTCTGCCGCTACAAAGAGCTTAGTTCTAATTTTAGATGCTTCAATCCACTCTGCAAATTTAGTATCCTGTAAGATACTTTCCATGTCAGGGTGATTAGCCTTCAGTGCTGACAATGCTGTTTGCATCTTGTACTGTTGACTAACTGATTCAGCTTCCTTAATCTTAGGGTGATTCTGGATAGCCTGTGCTACTGCCTTTTCAGGGTCAGTAAAGAAGTCTATTTCTTCGACTTGTTCTTGTTGTTCGGGTGCCGGTGGAGAGTTATGTGTGGATATATATGTATCAACAACCTTACGTAGTTCACCTACTTCAGAACTTTGACGCCCTAGTAGCTTTTCAGCTTCTTGGTGCATCTGTACAAGTTCCTTAGCAGACTTGCCTTGGTATTTCTCAGGAATCTCAGGTTCACTAGTGGTTGCCTGTTCTTCCTCTTGAGGTTGCTCTTGTTCAGCAAAAACGTCCTCTTGTGACGGTTGCTGCTCCTCACGCTCAATTATTTTAGCCATTATTAAACTCCGTACTTATAGTATTGTGGAGGGATTAAAAAAAGGGTTCTAGCTAGGAACTTTGCTTTTTCTCGTATTGGATGTGACTCGCTCTAGCCTTAGCCCAACGCCTAGTGGCGTCAGGAAAGTCTCCGCTGATAGGGTCTAGTTTAGACCTTACAGGCGAGATAATCCGTTTAGCACTGTAACCACACTCGCACCTTACAGTGTGTTGGTCTACAGGTACTAATGCTTCAAATACATGCCCGTCAAGACACTTAAAGTCGTACAGTCTTAACATTACGTTTCCAAGTCAATGTCTTCCTGTACAGGCTCTTTAGCTTCCTGTTCCGCGTTTTGTATTTGAGCTTCTAGGTTAAAAACAGTAGCGAGTATTGCAAGTTGTCCTTTACGGAAATGCAAGTTATCGTTATCTGTTGTGAACTCTACTGAATTAATCTGTGCTACATTCTGGCCTAAATCGTCTATAAGTTGTTTCCAACCTTCTGAACGAAACATCTCAAAATAATTAGCAAAGTAAACTTCAAGTTCTTTAGTCATCTTATGTATTCCCTTAATTAGTTAAGATACAAGATGTATAGTATAGCATACTTTTGACAAAATGTCAAGTATTATTTTACATTTTTCTACCAGCAGGCTTGCGAGCAGGTTTGCGCTGCATTGCTTTTTTCTTCTTAGGTGGTCGTCCTACTTTGCTTCCGTAAGTTCCTTTACCGTATGGCATATCATTTTCCTTTTTGTTGTTAAACTGAGCGTAAGTTACCGGATGCTTTTTTACTCGCTACTCTTGCACTTGCTTCTAAGACAAAAGTAGAGTGCTTTTCAATCATATCAAGAATCTTTAGTTGCAAGTCAATATCTTGAGCTTCTATTAGACAACCTCCTAAAAAGGAAATTGTTTCTGAGTTAAGACGTATAATGCCCGTTTCAGGATTCTCAATCATAGGTACGAGTTCAGATTCAATCATCATATCCAGTCCTTATTTTTTTCTTGACTTAGCCCCTGAACATTTCCAACGCTTGCGCGATAGGTTGTTTGGAGTATTTGGGTCGTTTTGCTTTTTCTTAGGCAGTCTTTTTTTGATGCCTAAACTTCTAGCGCAATAACTGTCGCCTTTGCTAGTTCCGGGCTTAACTCTAGGCCCACCACCTTTTGCTTTACCGGCTTGTCCGTAGGAGACTTTCTTACCACTAGAGGTTATCTTTACTTTTGCTTTTCCTTTCCTTGGTGTCGCCATTAAGTATCCTCTTGTTTAGTCTTGCGCGTCTGCGCTGGCCTTTTCGTTTCATTCTTGGATTCTAGTTCCTTAATCTTGTTTTCAAGTTCTTCAAACTTGGCATTAATTTGGTCAATAGCGTCTTGGAACTGTGCTGAAGTAATTACCATTTTATTGTCCTTGTCCCTCTACAGGGGGTCGCATAGGTTGGTTAGGTTGCGTGGGTTGCGTGGGTTGCTGAGAAAGTTTTAAGTCAATCTCTTTCTCTTTCAACATGGTTTGTGCCATCTTCAGCCTACGTTCAAACTCCTTATCGTCTTGGTCGCCTGCCTGTAGATTGGTTGTGATAGCTTTAATCCTGTCAATCTCTAGCTCCTGTGGTGCCAACTGAGTCTCTACAGCCATCTTCTGTGCTCTAGCTTGTGATTCAGTAGCTTGACCATTCAACGCTGCTGTCTGAGACTGCTGGAAGGCTAGTTGTGCCTGTTGTGCAGCCTGAGCCAACTGTTGTTGCTCTGGAGTAGGTTGTGATTGCTGTGCTGCCTGTTGTAAACGAGCAGTTAGTTCTTCACGGTTTGACAGGTTCATGTTGTCAATTATGGACTCTATAAGTGTGTTGTACAGAGGTGAGTCCTGTGACATTGTTTGCAAGAGTTGTACAAGCTGTGTAACTTCGTACTCACGAGCAATGATGCCTAGAGTAGACGCTGCATTGAACTTGTAGTCAGCAACGGGATAGTTGTCAGGATCAAACTGCATGTAACGACACGCTGCCTTCTTGACAAACGGAACCAAGAAACAATCTTGGAAGTTAACTAGTGTACGCTTGTGACGCTTAATGATAGCGCCAAGAGACATACTAATACCAGCAGCAGTCGCATCACCATTAATACTCCCCGGAATGCCAGCGGAGTCTATAGCCCCTGTTGACATCTGAACCATACGCTGTAGTGCGTTAGCTTGCTCAAATGTAATCTGGCTTACTTGTCCAAAGTTAAAAGGTTGTAATACTTGTCGTGGGTCGCCGTTGGTTAGAATAATCTTACCCGGACGAACTTGTGGCCTAGACCCTCTAGGAAGCCGTGTGGCGTCCATAGCGAGCATTGGGTGTACAGTAAGGGATAAGGCGTCAATACGTGCGCGAAGCTCTGTATCAAGCGCCTTTTGGCTGTTATAGCCCTTCTCACAAACACCACGACCCCAGAACCGACCCGGTACAACATCCCAAGGGAAAGCTACGATAGGTCGGTCTTGCATCATGTAAGGGTTTTCTTCAGCTTTCAGTAGTATACCACCGTTAGCAATAACAATAATTGCTTCTACGTAGTAGCCCTGATTAGCTTCTTCTTCCTCACCTTCAGGAGTCAAAGACTGTACTTCAGCAATGTCCTCATCATCCTCAAGCAGTGCTTCCTGCTCAGTCTTCATCAGAAGATGACGAGGTACTTTACCATAGTATTTAGTAAGACGTACTTTGTCCTCATCGTAACTAGCTAACTCTTGGTCAGGCTCTAGTTCGTAGTCAGACGCAGCATTACCTACATATACGTCCCTATAGACGCCAGCTTCCTGTAGCTCCTCTACAAGATGCCTAGAGACAAACTCATCAACCGCACAGCCTAGCGCACTTTCTACATCAGTGGCTATGGGGTCAATGAGAAAGTTTTGAGGAAGGACGGGTCGCAGTTTGACCACTGTACGGTCAGTCACATTAACGCCTACTGCTGTCAACTCACCACCCATGATGGGCTGAGTAGCGGGTGCCATCTCTTTGACTTCCTCAAGCACTACCTCTGCAACTCCTGTGCCGAATACGGCTGAGTTGATAAGGCACTCTCCTACAGACTGTCTTAGCTTTGTTTTTTCAAAGTCAGCGTGGAGTTTGGTTCTCAGGTATACAATATCCTGACTATCTTGGTCATCCATGTCATCAGAGATTGTAAAGTAAGTCCCACGACCAAACGTGGCTTCCTCAATCTCAGCAACACTAGATTCTACAGCCTGCTGCAATGCAGGACTAATTATACGGCTTCGTTCACTCTCGCGGTCTGAGTCCTGTGATGCCCAGATACCACGCCAGAGTCTATAGTATTCTTCGTACTTGGCTGCGTAGTTAGCTTCGTAATGGTCACGCCAAGTGTTGCATTTATCTATTACCCAATCTTCAACACGCTGCTCAGTAGCAAGAGTGTCATTGTCACCGTATTCCATAGTTATACCTTACGTGATTTTTTTGTTTTCTTAGCTATCTTTTTAGGTTGAGAGCTATGCTGTTTCCCCGCTGCTGTGTCTTTTCTTTTCTTTCGTGTTGTCGCAGCGTACTCTTTGGAAGACAATGACTTTATAGCTTTCTCAGGCAAGTAACGCTCTCCTGTGGCTTTTGAGCCTTGAGTGCTGGGCTTACCTGACTTTGTTCTCCACTTTTGTTTTGTCCACTTTTTTAGGGACTTCTGTGGTTTCTTTAGGTTACTCATTTGTAACCACCACCCTTGGCTTTATACTCTTTGGCAAGCATCTGGGCTTTACGGGCCGACCACTGGCCGGGTTTTCCACCTTTGCCACCTGCCTTAATCTTGTTGAATAAGTTTTTACGCATAGTGGGCTTTGTATAGTTTCCAGCTTCATTTACTTTTGATTTAGGTTTTTTTGTAGCCATTAGTACCCCGTAAGTTCGTCCAACACCTCATGGTCATCTATTTCAAAATCGTATGTATACGCTACCTTAGCCAACTGGTCTATGTAAGCTAATGCGTCTACAAGGTCATCATGTGTCAGTTTGTCAGGAAATTGAAACAACTGGTCAAGAAACCTACTGTTCCACGCTCCTTTGCTTAGGGTTATAAACCCATTTTCAAACCTGCCCTGTAGCGCCCACATGACCCTATCGGTCTTCTTTTTGTTCCCGTGGGTCAACTCATCAACCCTAAAGAACATGCCGTATCGTTTCATCATGTCCGTTAACGGAGACATAACTGCCTGTCTAGCGATACCTTTCTCTATACCTATCCCAACTGGCCTGTAGTCTCTGACAACCTCAAAGATCTTTCTGGCTGTGTCACCTAATTCCCAACGTCCATGTATTATGTTTTCCACATGCCAATGTCCGTTGTCGTTGACCCTAGTTACTACTATGGCTGTCTCGTCTAATTGAGCGTTCTTAGTACGCTGTTTATTAACTTCCTCAAAACCAGCTAAGTCAATAGCTACGTAGTAGTCACCTTCATCTGGAGACTCACCGAACTTAACCCATTCCTCCTTAAACATCTCAGAGCCTATGGCTTCAAAGGACGCCAAAAACTCCTGTCTAAACGAATAGCTCGACATACTCTTTTCAGCTACTTTAATCTCCTCTGGGTCTATTAGAGGATTGTCATAGCTTGTAAAGTGCCATGCTTTGTACAATGGGTCATCACCTAATAAAGCGTACTGGTACAACTCATAAAAGTGATTACGCCCCATTGGTGTACCTATGAACAACGCATCTCCCTTTTGGTCAGCTAAGGCTGGCCTAAGAATCTGCTCAAATACTTCAGGCTTCATGTCTGCGTATTCGTCCAGAACTACATACTTCAAAGACACACCACGCATAGTCTCTGGTCTGTCTGCGCCTTTCAACGATATAGTGGCACCGTTGATTAGCTTAATCTGTAAATTGTTAATGTGGCTTGAGACTACTACTGGCGCTCCTAGCTCAAGCAGTGTCTGCCACATGATGTCTCTAGCTTGTCCCTGCGTGGGTGCAACATAGAAGACATGCCCTTTACCGGACTCTAATGCCCTGATAATAAGTTTCCAAGCCGCTAGTCTCGACTTGCCTGTACGTCTTCCAGCGACAACAACCTGAAACCTAGCTTCATCTACCCATACATCTTGTTGCCAAGGTATCAGTTCTATGTTAAGGTCAGTCATTACTTTTCAGTAGTATTATAACGTCTACCTTCCCAAGTAAATGTTTTATTCCCTTTACGTTTAGCTGCTCGTTGTGCTTCTCTAAATGACTTAGCTGATTCAGTAGTCTTTCTATAAGTAGGATAGTCAGCAGCCTTAACACGACCATCTTTAGCCCGTGGTTGAGTCTTAGCTTTAGGCTTTGGCTTGTCTTTAGTACCGTTCCCGTTGCTGCCTGCTTTACCTAAAGCGTAACCTACTACTGCTCCCGCGCCTAATGCTTTTCTTCCAGTGTCTCTAGTAGCCCTTTGGCTTTTTGTGACAGGAGCAATTTTTTTCTGTCCAGAAGTAGGCTTAGTAGTTAAATCCTTAGCGTGTTTTTTAGCTTCATCTACAGCTTTTTTACCAAACTCTTTAGTGGCTTTTTGGACACCTTTCTGTGCTATGAATCTAAGTATTGTTGCTATTATCGCTGGTGCAGGCATTAGTTTTTCCTTGTTAAATCCTTAAAGTTCCCATAACCCATTAGTAAGACCACACAACAGACTCA
>Ga0181402_1000068_pt1 | contig 33108 bp, 29 predicted proteins | sample 25SPOviralmetaG_FD_130131 | JGI IMG/M metagenome (GOLD analysis project Ga0181402, IMG submission 130131) | Marine viral communities from the oligotrophic San Pedro Time Series (SPOT) site, San Pedro Channel, CA, USA - 25 SPOT_SRF_2011-08-17 | ecosystem: Environmental > Aquatic > Marine > Strait...
CATTTTCTGGTGATGCAGCAGTTACTGATCAAGTTACTGCGATGAAGGATGGTCTTAATAATCAAGTTACCGGTGAATATAGATCTTGGTCAACATCATCAAGATCTTCATCAACAGATACTGCAGCAGATGAACTGATACAAACTGGAGTAATTTATGTTGCTGCATCAGGAAATAATAATCAAAGACTTGGAGTTGGTGCGGATGATGTAGATCGTTTAAACTATATGGAAGATCATAGGTTCTTTTCTGGTGATCCCAGGTCAGAGTTTCCAGGAATTACTTGTCCATGCAATCATAGAGACTGGATGAATCCACAAGGTATTGGATTTGAATCCGATAAGGATTTTCATCCAGTGGTTTGTGTTGGTGCAATAGAAGATAGTGTAACAACTGGTGGTGCAGAATATCAAGCAACTTATTCAAATAATGGTCCTGGTATTGATATCTGGTCTCCAGCAGATGAAACCTTAGCTGCAGGAGGGGATTTCTCTGGTGGTGGATATGATGACTATGAAAGATATGATGATTCTAGATTTTATGACGCATACTTCAATGGAACATCTGCAGCTGCTCCAGTCGTCACTGGTATTATTGCGTTATATTTACAAGTAAGACCAACAGCAACATCTAGAGATGTAAAAAATTGGATTAAAGATAATGGTACATTATTACCACAAACTATTGATTCTAATTCTGGCGACGGATGGTGGAGTCCATATAGTGACGACACCGACACTGCATATTGGACTGGATCATATAATTTAAGAGGTGCAGATTCTCGCGTTCTTTATAATCCATATGCTAATGATGATGCATCCTCAATAGAAAATGTACAAATTGAAGGTATATCATTTCAAATATCATAAATAACTAAAAAACCCATGGCAGATAAGGATTTTGGTGTAAAAAAAATAAATTTAATTAGTTCTTCTGGTTCTTCAAAAGTAACTAGTCCAACTACTTTAAATTTAAATGCACCAACTGTCGCAATCAGCACAGACGTTACAGTTGGTGGGAAAGTTCAGTCAGACATTATTGTAGGAACTGGGTATTCTGTAGGTATTGGTAGCACTCAACCTACAGTAAATCTGGACATTAATGGTGACGCAAGAGTTGGCGTAGACACTTCTAAAGGATTAATCTTGACTGATTCTACGGGAACTCAATATAGAGTCAGTGTAAATACTGATGGAACTATATTTACAGTATCTATCTGATAAATACAAACATAGGAAGACTCTACCAACATGGCAAGGAACAATAGAGAACTATCTCAGTTAGCCGCTTTTATCGGAATTGAGGATCACAGTCAAGAAATTGAGTCGGGTTCTAATTACGAATACGCTCAAGTTGTAGCCATTGGAGCATCCCTCTATGCTGGTACAGATGAAGCTCCAGCAGTTGGAATAGGAACAACAGATATAGTCAGAGCTTTCCAAGTTGCGTCTAGAGACGGATCTCTTTTTTCAAAAGTTCAAAACGCAGAAGGAGTACCACAAGGTGGTGGTGTTGAGTTAGAAGGTGATCTAGTAGTAGGTGGTATAAGTACTATAGGTGGTACTGTTACTATAAATGAAGGAATAAATGATATAGAGTATCAGGATTCATTGGCTCTTAGTATACCATTAAGAGTAGTTGAATTAGGCGGTAATATTGGTATTAACACATTGCTTCAAGGCAGTGTTGGTATTGGAACGACATTAATAGCATTAGATATTAATAGTACAACTATTTCTATTGGAAACAGTGCTGGTGGAAAAATCACTTCTAAACTTCCACTCTTTGTTGATGGTGTTGATACATTTAATCTGGGAGCTGCATCTACAATTGGTGAAGTACAACCAATATTGGAGGTTCAGGGTGGTAAAACAAGTGTTCAAGGTCCAATAGTAATTGGGCCAGGTCTTGCAGGAACTTCAATATCTCAAACCACCGATACGGAAACTGGTTTAATAACAATTAATGGTGATATTGGACTAAGAGGATCAGTTTATCAAGATTTTGGAAATTTTAAAACTCCAGAAATTAGTATTCTTTCCGGTGGTTCCATTTTTATGGAAGCGGACACCACTGTATTGCAATGCAAAAGTTTTAGTGATTTTAGTGAAGGTTATACTGAACTTGGGGCGATAAGTCAGTCAAGTCCATTTATTGCTACTTTCAATTCTAGTATTTACATAAGTAATGGATCTAATCCTTTAGGATTCTCAACTATAGGTGAACAGAATGCTGGCGCTTTACAAGTCGCTGGTGGAGCAATATTTGGACAAGATGTATTTATAGTTGGCCAACTTCAAACAACAGGAATTATTTCTTGTACAGACCTAGAAGTTAGTACTGGAATTGGTGGTCGAACTCAAATCTTCTCACCAACTATTGATATTGGTCAATCTGGAGTACTAGGAGTTTCAACTCATAAAATAAATTTAAACAATCAGATAAACAGTGCTATTATACCATTTGAACCCAATTTCTATAATTTGGGCGATGCTTCATATACATGGAAAACTCTATTTGTAGAAACAATAAACGTAGATAACGTTGCTATTAATACTGAGGCAGTAGTAAATAACCTCAGAATTACTGGAGTATCAACTAATCAAGGAGAGTTTTATCATACTGGACTTGAGGGAACTGCAATATTTTATAATGGTTTAGAAATTCAAAATAATTCAATCCTAGATAATACATTTATACAAACTTTAACAGCTGCTGACGATATCCTAGGAACAGCAACAACTTCTTTAAGAGCACAAGCTATTGATGTTGGTGTTGCCGTAACAGATCAATATTATTCAGTTCTATTAACTGATAGTACTGGAAATAACACTAAAAGATCTGTATTTGTTGACCAACCAGATGCTGCATCTGGTGGTTTAAGATTAAATCCATTTGATCATAGTTTCTTGGTTGATGCTAATTTATATGTTGGTGGTCCAATCACTTCCGATACCATCTACATTGGTATGAATCCCGAAGCTATAACCAATAAAACTTTAGAATTTTATAATGATGGTCCTAATATCATCAAGATGTTTACAAATGACCAAAGATCATTAAGTATTGGATCAACTCTTGGTATAACAACATTTAATACATATGAAACTTGCCTAAGAGGAAGTCTTAAGTTAGGTACTCCTGGTATTGATACAGCGGCGATTAGGTCTGCAAATGGTCTTGAAAACATAACTATCACTGGCAGTGACTTGACGGAATTTTCCGGCAATATTGCGATGGAAGGAAGTGATATAGATGTAAGAAATGGAATACTTCGTCTTGCTAATAACTTCACCACAACGGTAGATGCATTTCAACTTGCTAATCAAATTACAATTGGTTCCACTGCAGGATTTACTTCTTTTAGAAACCCACTTGTAAGATTTGAGGGTGAGGTTAGGATTGATAGTAATACAATTTTAGCATCTGATGGTCAACCAAATATCGTCATGACCGGTGCAGATTTGACTAGATTTGCTGGAGATATTCAAGTCGATGGTTCTGATATCCTAGTTGCTGGTGGTGTAACAAACATCACGATGGTAAATGGTAATAACACTATTTTTGCAGGTGATATTCAAGTTAATGGAAATGAACTTAGAGATTCTAATGGGGAATTATCTATATCTTTTATTGGAGATGGATTAGTTAGTATTGCTTCCACATTAAGGGTTGAAGGAAATTCAATTCAATCTGGTGCGGGTGTAACTAACATAACTCTAGCGACGGGTTATACTCAAATTGAGGCTGATCTTCGCGTTAATGGTGATAGAATTAGGGCATCTGATAATTCCATTAATATTACAATGGATGCAGCAACCAACACAACCGTTGCTGGGGATTTAACAGTTGGAAGTAATAAAATAAATGCAGCAGATGGCGTCGAGTGTGTTGAATTAATAAATGGAACTGGTGCTGTTGGAATTGCATCACACTTAACAGCAAATGGAGATCTATATGTAAGGGGTAGTACAACAAATATCTTATCAGATAGTATTAATCTAAGAGATAAGTTAATTGATATTGGTTTAGGTATTAGTACAGTAACAGATTTTGAATTAGTAGTACCAACTTTAGATGAAAATAAAGATGTAGGATTACTTTTAAATTACTATGATACTACTCCCAAGAAAGCAGCAATTTTCTGGGATGATTCTTTAGGATCTATTGGAATTGCATCAGATGTCTCAGAAACATCTGAAGTATTATCTATTAATTCATATGCAAAAATTGTTACTAAATCAGTAACAATATCAGACTGTGCAGGAACTTCCGACATTATTGAGTGTGAAGGAACGACTAGAACTTTAGCAAATATCACCATCGATGGTGGGGAGTATTAAGGTTACTAAATAAGATAGCACTCAATTTCTATTGGGTATTACGGTATATACCAAACATGTAGAAGATGTCAGATCCCCAAATTCGTTTAAAAAGGTCAACGGTAGCTGGTAAAATTCCAACTACATCACAACTTGCTCTTGGTGAAATAGCTGTAAATGCTTTTGATGGAGAAATATTTTTAAAGCAAGATACAGCAGGAGTTGGAATTGCAACTCGCGTCATTAGAGTTGGCGCTGGAGGATCTTTAGGTAAAACTATTTTTGTATGTAAAGAAGGTAATGATGATAATACTGGTCTAAATGAAAAGGATGCAAAACTAACAATCAAAGCTGCTGCAGAGATAGCAGAAATTTTTGATACTGTTAAAGTTTATCCTGGTGTATATGTTGAAAATAATCCTATTTTACTCGATAAGAACGTATCAGTAGAAGGTTTAGAATTAAGAAACTGTATTGTTTCTCCAGGAAATGCAGATAAAGATTTATTTCATGTAAATGATGGATGTCATCTAACTGACCTTGGATTTACAGGTTCGATGGACGCAGGTTCTGCTGCAGTCGCGTTTAGACCACTTGAAAGCGTAGCATCTGATAGATATTTTGACGCAGCAAGACTTATTCGCGTCAACTCAGATTTTATTGCAAGAGAAGCAGTCGGATTCCTAACCAGTGGATATAGTGGATATGCTGGTGGCCACCTTGAACAAGATGGTGCAAATGCTCTTGAGGCTAACTTAGATTATATTGCTCAAGAAGCAGTTGGTTATATTACAAGTACTGACTATAAAAATCCAGCATTTGTTGTTACCGATGTTGGTGGTGCTGCAGATGATCCACAAAACTGTAGAGATGATATTAAAGATATACTTAAATCAGTTGCATACGACTTAAAGTCTACTGGTAATTTACAATCAGTAGGAGCAGCATTATCATATTTCACAGGTGGAGCTCTTGCTCATGTAACGGGAACAGATACAAATGGTTATAGTATTGCCGATGCTACTGTCGCTGCTATTGATCGCGCTGCTGGTATCTCAACATATGTAATCAACCAGAGACCATGGGCTAGTGTTGGTGCTGGTGGTACTACAAATGTTACTGGATTTACTTACGATAAATTAACTGGTATTGCAACAGTCACTTCTGTTGGTCATGGTGTAACAACTGGTGATATTGTTGAACTAGAAGGAATTGAATTTACCTGTCCTGGAGGCAGCGGAGTTACAACCAGTATTTTCCCAGATGGTTCAAACGGAGAATACTTTACAGTAACAGAATATGTTGGAGTAAATACTTTCAAAACAAATGTTGGTATTTCTTCAATCTCACATGCATACGATACTGGTGGAACAGTAGAGAAGTACGTTAATTATTCTACCAATAAAACTCAAGCAATTGATCCTACAAGAAGAAACAAGAGAATCTTATATGATAATTCAAATAATAAGATCGTTGTAGGAACAGGATGGTGTACTGGTGTAGGTAATAGCATCAGTTATCTTACAGGAATTACATCAAGTGCTATTGGTGCTGGTTCTTCCTCTGGTGTTGTTGGAATTATTACTGGTATCAATCTCGATACATTCCGTTGCTCAAGAGACGTAAGAGATATTCTCAAAGCAGTTTGCTACGATATTACAAGGGGTGGATCTACAAAAGTAGTTGCTGCTGGTAAGACCTACTTTGATGAGTCATTGGCTCAAATTGGTATTTCCTCCTTTGCTGCTGCTACTCTCAGTAAATCTCCATTTGATGAAGTAACACAAACAATCCGTGCAGTCGATTATGCACAAGATATTATTCGTTGCGTAATCAATAACACAACATGGGGTGGAGTTTCTATCGGATACACAACTCCAATTAGTGATATTGATTGGGATACTAATACTGGTCTTGCAACTGTTACAACCAGATTTAATCACGATCTATCTAAAGATGATGGTATTGAAGTTACTGGACTAGGATTTACATGTCTTCCAGGATCTCCTGGAGATGAAACTACAATTCTTACTGCAACTTATGATAGTGTTACTGGTATTACTACGTTTGAAACATCAACGAATCATGAATTAAAGTCTGGTAATGGTATCATAGTTACTTCTACAACTGGTAGTGATTTCAATAATCTGATTGTAGATGATAGTATGTCCTCTACTACATTTACAGCAAGAGTTGGAAATGGACTTGCAGCATCTGCGGGTTTAACTGGAACGATTAAGGTTCAGCGTTACTACACTCCAGAAGTAGGAATTAACTCTGCTGTTTACGATAGAATCACAGGATTTACTACAATTGGATTTACAGACAGTGGTTCTAGTAGTTCAGATAATGATCCGGCATATATTGATAATGATGGTAAAGTTCGTCTTGAGAATTTGGTATTCCAGTGCGACTCTGGTGGTGGTCTTTCGACTCAGTATTTCCCCTCAGGTGCTCTTGGATTTGACTTCCCAGTAGAAAAAGTTGGTGGAGACAGATATCAAGATTCTGCAAACTTAATCGCTGGTAACAAACTAGAAATCACAGATAAGGCTCTTGCGAATATTGCTATTCTTCATCCAGATTTCTTCTATCCTGGAGATAATCAGATTACAACAACATCCAGATATAAGGATGCATATCGTCTAATCCAACAGAACAAAGGTGAAATTGTTGGTGCAGCATATACAAATGCTCAAGTAACATATCCATCAATCGATTCTACTAAGTTCAGAAGAAATCTGAATTACCTAGTAGATGCTGTTTCTACAGATATCTTCACCGGTGGTAATAACTATACCGTTTCTGTTACTAACAAATACTTTGATAATGGAGGTTCTCTGATTGGAGAAGGTGATGATTCTATTGCAGGTGTGACTGAGGAAACAATTATTGCCTTCAATGAAGCAAAATCTTTAATGAAGCAGGCGATTGCTAATCAGTTATCAACAAAAGATACAACAGTTTCTGGTGGTTCTAGTTACTTTGGTGATGGAAGTCCTGCTATTGGTAATAGCGAAACTTACTCTTGTAGTGATGTTCAAGCATCTATCGATACACTTGTAAGCATTTCTACAGAAGCATTTGGTGTTGCTAACTTAAATGTTGTTAATGGTCTTACTATTAACTATGGTAACTTCCCTGCTGGTGAGTTTAAGTGTAGAAGAGATATTGCATATGTTGTTGATTCTATCATAGATGATTTAAGAACAGATGGCAATAAGAACATTAGAGAGACAACTAGAAAGTACTTTGATGCTACTGGGGCACCTATTAGTGGTGGATTGATTGGAGAAGAATCTGAATCTGTAACAGGATTTACATCTATTGGAGAATATGCAAAACTTGCTATCAACAATCTCCTCAATTACAAAGATTACACAATTACCGCAGATCCAGCTGTAGGAATTAATTCCTCTCCTTCTGGTTGTGCCGACATTCGTGCTTCTATTGATAGTCTTGTCGGTATCATAACCACTCATGTTGGTGCAGGAAATCTAAACAACTTCCCAACACTTTCTATCGCAAGTTCTATTACAGTTAATACTGGTATTTCAACATTAGATCATACTTACGTTGGTGGTGGTAGTGCTTTCGTTGGAATCACAACAACCGTATTCCCAGATGGAACATTTGGAAATATCTTTAACGTTGATACGATCGTTGGACCCACAACGTTTACTACAAACTTTGGACCTAGTGATATTTCTCACACATATGCTACAAATACTGGTAACATCCTGAAGTTCCAACCATTTACTAAGAACTCTGGTTATGCTGGCGGACAAATCAAAGATGAGTCTATTCAATATGATCCTAGAGTTAATAGTAACACAAGCCCTGCTGGATGTAAGAACGTTCAGAGTGCTATCGATACTGTTATTGGTATTGTTACCTCTATTGTTGGTGGTGGAATTACTGCAATTCAAGGTCCTGTAAATCCAACTGGTATTACCACAAGATTTGAAGGATTTGATGGTGTAGGTTACAACCCAGCAGAAGGTGAGGATGCCGATCTAAACTTTAGTCCTGGATGTGGACAGATCTTCAAAGGTCCATATGTAAGAAACTGTACAAACTTTATCTTTGATAGCATCGGTCTGAAGATCGATGGATTTGCTGCAGAACCTGGAGATGAGGATGAAATTGGTGTTCAGGGTTCCATGTCGGTTGACTCTTACACGCAGTACAACCAGAGAGGAATTGGTGTATCGATTACAAACGGATCTTATGCTCAGTTGGTGTCTATCTTCACAATTTGCTGCGACGAAGCAATCGTAACATCAAGTGGTGGTCAGTGTGACTTGACTAACTCTAACTCTTCCTTCGGAAGAATTGGTCTTATCTCTAATGGAATTAGTGATGCTACAACTAAGTCTATCTACAGACAGACAGGAAAGGTTGTTAATGCTGCATCCGCTAATGATATTACATTAGAAGTAAGTGGTCTTGGAACACAAAGACCTTATGATGGTCAGGTGTATTATATCGATCAACTTTACTATTCATTAGCAGAAATTTCAATCACTAATGGTGGATCTGGATATAACATTCCAAACGATGCAATCGTTACAATTGAGTCTCCAACAGGACCAAATGGAATTTCTGCACAGGCAATTCCTACAGTTGAAAATGGAGCAGTAACAGCAGTTACTCTTATTAACACTGGTACTCAATATGAGACAAGAACACCAAATGTAAGCATTGCAGCGCCTCCTGGAGGTGGTACACAAGCAACTGCGGAAGTAAGTAAGAGTGATCCTTTATATTATAAAGTTGGTGCTGCAACCTTCCCAAGAGCAGGTATTTCAACTATCACTGCTGTTGCTGGGTTAAATAATGATGTAGGTGCTGGAGCTACTGTTTATCTAAGTCGCCAGAGTTTACAAATTACATCTTCTCACTCGTTTGAATATGTTGGTGCAGGTAATGATATCTTCACCGCAAGGCCTGGTGTTGGTGGTGTAACCATCCAAGAAAACGAGGTTGTTAAAGAAGAAGGTGGTGAAGTTATTTTCACATCTACTGACCAGGCAGGTAACTTTAGAATTGGTGATGGTGTTACCATCAACCAAGCAACTGGAACGATTACAGGTAGAACATACCTTAAATCTCTATTCAACAACGTAACACCATTCATTCTAGCACTAGGAGATTAATTAAATGGCTGCTCAAATTGCGATTAATAATTTTAGAACAATTACTAATACGCCCACAGTATCAGATGTTCAAATTTACACAGCACCAACAGGATATACCTCAGTATTCCTATTGGCTCAAGCAATCAATACTGGAACAGTAACTAGAAGAATTACTTTTAGTTACTATGATAGTACCGACACAACTACAACACCTATCGTCAATTCATTTCCTGTCCCCGCAGGAGATACGGTCAATCTTCTCCCTGGAAAATTAGTTCTAGAAACTGGAGATAAGATTGCTGTTTCTGTAGATGCAGGAACAGATATGAAATTTCTTTCATCAATCCTGGAAACCTCTAACTTCTAATTTATAAAATGGCTAATTACGGTAAATTCCTATCTGGAAGAGAAAGATCTTTTGGAATCGGCATCACTGATTACAGTGAGAATAGTAGAGTATTGGACGTTATTGGTAACGTTTCAATTGGTGGTAGTATCGGCATCGGATCAGATCATGGTACAGATAGAAACAATGATACTCCCACTGCTGATGTAGATACTGGAAACATCAGGATTCATAAAGAATTATTTTCTTATGATGGAACGATGGGTGATAACAATACCATCTTAACATCTTTAGGTGGAACTTCTGTAACTTGGAAAACTCTTGAAGGTATTCAAGATCTTGGTATCACTATCAGAGATGAAGGTGTTCAGGTAGGTTCTAGTAATAGTATACGAGATATAAATTTTGTTGGTAATTTAATAAGCGCAGTTGCTTCTGGTGCTGCTGCTACTATTACGGTTACTGATGTTGCTCCTGGTGGTTCTGATGGACAAATTCAATATAATGATGGAGGAATATTTGGTGGATCTGCAGATCTTATTTTCAATGATTCTACAGGTAGAATAGGAATCGCTTCTGCTACTCCTGATCGTAAGTTAAGCGTTGTTGGTGATGTTGGTGTTGCTGGATCTGGATTCTTTAATAGAGCATATGCTAGTGTAGATACACTAACACCCCTGTTAGACTAGGAACTTGCCACAAAAGCCTATGTGGACAACTTTGCAACTGCTGGTCTTGTGGTTCAGAAAGCTGTATCTGTAGCAACGACAGAAGCACTTGTAGCATATTATGATAACGTAGATACATCACCTAATGGTGTCGGTGGTATCTTATTTGCACAAGTAAATCAAAATATTACTACAGCAGGTGTTGGTGGAACGGGTCTTATTGATAGATTCTTAGATTTAACAGTTTCTGATCGTGTTCTTGTAAAAGATCAAGGTAAACTTGGAGTAGGAAATACATTTGAAAATGGATATTATACCGTTACTAGAGTAGGAAGTGGATCAACATCATGGCAGTTAACTCGTTCTGTTGACTTTGACCAACAAAGTGAAATTGCATCAGGTGCGTTCTCGTTCGTTCTGAACGGTGAGGAGAATGCTGGTGGTGGTTTCGTGTTGATCACTAAAGAACCAGTTTCTATTGGTGTTAGCGCACTGGAATTTACCCAGTTCTCTAGTCCTGGTGAACTACAGGCTGGTAAAGGTTTGTTGAAAACTGGTAACAGATTTGATGTTATAACTTTAGATGCTAGTGCGATTGTTGTTAATGATGATGATATTAATCTCGCTCAGGTAACAACAACTTATGATGATAGAACTGATAGAGATGATAGATTTATTACTGATGTACAAATTGATGAATACGGTAGAGTAACTGGTATCGTTACTACAAATACGGTTTCTCTAGCATCTTCAACTCCAACTACTTATGGTGTTGCTTCTTTCTTCGGAGAGCATTTTGAGATAGATTTCAACTCCACTTCAGGTCATGTTGGTCTTGCAAGTAACTTCACTGGTCCAGTTATGGCCATTGATGGGACGGCTAATCAGGTTGCAGTTACTAGAAATGAAGGAAGAGTTATCGTTGGTCTCCCAGCAGCTATAACTGTTTCTGGTAATGTAACTAGTACTAGTGGACAATTTATAGGAGATGGTTCTCAATTAACAGGAATTATTTCTGGTGTTGAAGTTCAAAAAGATGATGTACAATCAGTTGCAGCAGCAACAGTACTAAATTTTGAAGGAACTGCAATTACTAGTATCGTTTCTGAATCTGCTGGATCTAAAGCAACTGTTACTATTGATGCTGTAGATATTAATGCTATTGGTTCTGCAAACCAAGTGTTATTTAAGAATGGTTCTAACGTTGCAACAACATCGGCAAACTTACAATTTAATGGAACTAACTTAACTTGTGCTGGTACAGTTACTGCAAACTCTGACGAAAGACTTAAGAAGAATATTGAAACTATCAGTGATGCACTTCCTAAAGTAACAAGTCTACGTGGTGTTGAATATGATCATAAAAACACTGGAGACCATTGCTTAGGTTTGATTGCACAAGAAGTTGAGAAGATTGTGCCAGATGTTGTCTACGAAGACGTTGAGGGTATTAAGTCTATTGCATATCAAAATATGGTTGCTCTTTTGGTTGAAGCCGTTAAAGATCAGCAGAAACAGATTGACGAACTAAAGTCTCTACTAAATAACTAAAAAGAGTCTTTTCAATAATGTCTAATATTGATGAAGCAACAAGAATACCTTCAAAGGTCGGCAACCTTATGATGGTTGTTGTGACTTGGAAAGGAAGAACATATGTTTTAAAAATGTTCTTCCCTCAAGCAAAACTTCCTTCAAGAAAAGAAGTTGAAGCACAAATGCAAGGAATTTATCCTGGATCTAAAGTAAAATATACATCTGTTTCTGAGAAAGAACCTGGTGAAACCTTCTTATATGCAGAAGAGATTGAGATTGAAGAGAAAGCAAAGGATTGTTGGGACACCCACAAGAAAGTGGGTATGAAAATGAAAGGTGGTAAATTAGTAAATGATTGCCGTCCAAAGAATGAAGAAACGGAAGTTTCGGAAGGTGCTGCATGGACTAAGAAGTCTGGTAAAAATAAAGAAGGTGGTCTCAATGAAAAAGGACGTAAGTCTTACGAAGCAGAAAATCCTGGTAGTGATCTGAAAGCACCATCTAAAACGAAGGGTAATAAAAGAAGAGCATCATTCTGTGCAAGAATGAAAGGTATGAAGAAGAAATTAACCTCTGCTAAAACTGCTAGAGATCCCGATAGTAGAATTAATAAAAGTTTGAGAGCTTGGAATTGTTGATTGATTTATGAGTGAAATTTATCTTGGTAATCCAAATCTAAAAAAAGCAAATACTAAAATAGAATTTACAGAGGAACAAATTCTTGAGTTCCTCAAATGTAAAGAAGATCCAGTATATTTTGCTAAAAATTATGTGCAAATTGTCTCTCTTGATAAGGGTCTAGTTCCTTTTGAGATGTATCCATTTCAGGAAAAACTGGTAAACAATTTTCATGAAAACAGATTCAATATTTGTAAGATGCCTCGTCAGACTGGTAAGTCTACGACTGTGGTATCTTATCTTCTTCACTACGCAGTCTTTAACGATAGTGTTAATATTGGTATCCTTGCTAACAAGGCAGCAACCGCCAGGGAACTGTTAGGTAGATTACAAACTGCATATGAAAACCTGCCCAAGTGGATGCAACAGGGTATAATAGCATGGAATAAAGGATCTTTGGAGTTAGAAAATGGGAGTAAAATACTGGCAGCTTCTACGTCTGCAAGTGCTGTCCGAGGTATGTCTTTTAACATCCTCTTTCTCGATGAGTTCGCATTTGTCCCAAATCACATTGCTGACTCGTTCTTTGCCTCTGTTTATCCTACTATTACTTCTGGTAAAAGTACCAAAGTAATTATCGTGTCTACACCACATGGTATGAATCATTTCTACCGAATGTGGCATGATGCAGAAAGAAGTAAAAATGATTACATTCCCACAGACGTTCATTGGTCGGAAGTTCCTGGACGTGATGCAAAGTGGAAACAACAAACTATTGCTAACACATCAGAGCAGCAGTTCAAGGTTGAGTTTGAATGTGAGTTTTTAGGATCTATCGATACATTGATAGCTCCGAGTAAATTGCGATCAATGGCTTATGATACTCCTCTAAGGCAAAGTGCAGGATTGGATATTTACGAACTACCAAAAGAAGGGCATGATTATATTGTTACAGTAGACGTTGCTAGAGGTGTTAGTGAAGATTACTCAGCATTTGTGGTTGTAGATATTACAGAGTTTCCCCATAAGATAGTTTCAAAATATAAGAATAATACAATCAAACCTATGTTGTTTCCAAATATAATATGGGAAATAGCAAGAAATTATAATCAAGCATATATTTTATGTGAGGTAAATGATATTGGCGATCAAGTAGCATCATTACTTCACTATGATCTTGAGTATCAAAACGTTCTTATGTGTTCAATGAGAGGACGTGCTGGACAAATTGTTGGTCAAGGATTCAGTGGAAAGAAGACTCAATTGGGAGTCAAAATGTCTAAGACTGTTAAGAAAGTAGGGTCTCTCAATCTTAAAGCATTAATCGAAGAGGATAAATTAATATTTAATGACTATGATATCATATCAGAATTAACTACATTTATTTCAAAGCACAATTCTTTTGAAGCAGAAGAGGGTTGTAATGATGACCTTGCGATGTGTCTTGTGATTTATGCATGGTTGGTTCTTCAAGATTACTTTAAAGAACTAACCGATCAAGATGTTAGAAAGAGAATTTATGAAGAACAGAAAAATCAAATAGAACAGGATATGGCTCCTTTTGGATTTATTGATGATGGATTAGATAACTCCACTTTTATAGATGCTGAAGGAGATAGATGGTCTAATGCGACTAGTGAATATGGTGATATGTCGTATATGTGGGATTATCAGTGATTAGATTGTTAAAATTATTGAGTAATGTAGTTGATCCTAATTGGTGGGCGGAAGTAGTTGGTAAAAAATTTGGTTTATATGATTGGGCTAGCAAACCAAATAAATTTAAAGAATGGAAATTAAAACAACCATTATGGAAACAACTTTTCATTGAAGTCTTGATGCTTACGCTTTTAGCGTTAGCATTTGAACCAGTATTAAATATGTTAGGATATTCGATGCTCCCTTGGAGATGGTTCTAATGGATTTAGATAGTCAAATAAAACTTGGTCATCTTTTATTAACAGACAGAAAGTGTAGAATTTGCGATAAGACTAAGAATCTAATAGAAGACTTTTATAGAACAAGAAAGGACAGAGGAGCAGTTCCATCCTCATGGTCATATGAATGTAAAGACTGTACTATAAAGAGAATTGTTGAAAGTAGAAAAAAACAAACGCCATTTGTTGATTGGTTATATCCAGACTGGTAGTTCACGCGGCATTTCCCCACTGAAAATGCAACTTTTAATAAATATTTCAAGTTAACTGAAACCCTTACAGGAGAAAAACATGGCGACTCCTCAATTATCTCCTGGTGTATTAACCAGGGAAGTGGACCTAACGGTAGGAAGAGCTGAGAATGTTTTAGATAATATTGGCGCTATCGCAGGACCCTTCCCTATTGGTCCCGTGGAAGATCCAACTGATGTGGCCACCGAGCAAGAACTCATCACAGAGTTCGGCAAACCAAGTAATAATAACAACCAGTATGAGTACTGGCTTGCAGCATCATCTTTCCTTTCATACGGCGGCGTACTGAAAGTTGTAAGAACTGATGGCGATAACCTGAAGAACGCATACCGAGGATTTGGTGCTTCAGGTTCTGCACCAAAAGTAAAAAATTACGAAGACTATCAAGATAACCAGTCTGCAGATTCTGTAGATTGGGCATTCGCTGCCAAGAACCCAGGAGAATGGGCAAATGGTATTAAAGTCTGCGTTATCGACGATTTAGCAGACCAAAGACTAACTGTTAATAATGCTAACCTAGATGGTTTTAGCGTTGGAACAGGTATTACTTACACCCTATCAGGTGTAACAGTTCCAAATGCTTCTAATGGTACTACCTCTACATTTGATGGTTTCTTAAAAGGTATCATTACAGGTAAAGATGAATCAAATAAAACCATTGATGTAAAAATTACATCAAGAGTTTCCGTTGGTTCTACAGCAAGCGTAGTTGCAAGATCTCAGACAACAGTTGGTATTCATACTGTTGCAGATTCAGTTATTACTGTTGGATCTACTGCTGGTATATCTACATCTTCTGCTCTCACCGCAGAATTTGGAGATGGAACAGGATTCTTTAGTGTAGTCAGTGTTCTTTCTGGTAACAGAGTAACATTGGGAAGCACAATTGGTAGTAGTGTTGCTGCAGGCGTTGCAGTTACATTCTCTAATCTGATTTCTAATGCAGGTTCGATCACTGCTATTAACTATGCAGAAGGAGTAACAGGATCTGCATTCCCATCTAGTGGAGTAATTTACTCACATTCAAGTGATGGTACATCGTCCGTTCCTTTCAGCATCACAAATGCAGTTGATTGGTATGATCAACAGACACTTGGATTAACAAATTCCACAGTTTTCTGGAAGAACATCGCACCAAAGCCAGTTACAAGTAGACATTCTACTGAAAGATCTGGTAAAGGAGATGCTCTCCACATTGCTGTCTATGATGATGAAGGAAAAGTAACAGGAATTCAAGGAAATCTTCTTGAGAAGCATACTTTCCTCTCTAAGGCTACAGATACAATTTCTGCAGTCAATTCTCCCCTGAAGGTATTCTATAAGGATTATCTCGCAGATAGATCCGAATACATTTTTGCAGGAGCAAATCTCGGTGATGAGAATGATTCCTTTAACGGAACAACAATTACTGCTATTGATTTCCAAACAAATACAACAGGAACTGCTTCAGCAAATACAACTGCACAATGGTCTGGAATCTCTACAGGATCTGGTTCTTGGAACACATTAGCACAAGGAATTTCCTTTAATGCTATTGGTGCTGCAACTTATGATCTTACAGGTGGTCAAGATTATGGTGCATCACAAGGAATGCAAGCAACTCTTAGTGATGTAATTTCTGGATATTCTTTACTAACAAATAAAGATGAAGTAGAGGTTGACTTTGTACTTGGCGGTCCTGGACTTGCACAAGAAGATGAGTCTAGAGCAAAAGCAAACTATCTGATTTCCCTGGTTAACCAGAGAAAGGATTGCATGGCAACAATTTCTCCTCATAAAGCAAATGTTGTTGATGTTGCAAATTCTGATACTGCAACAGATAATGTTATCGCATTCTATTCGTCACTAACATCTTCATCGTATGCTGTATTCGATACTGGATACAAGTACATGTATGATAGATTTAATGATAAGTTCCGTTATGTTCCAACCAACGGAGACGTTGGTGGTTTGATGGTAAGAACTAATCTTATCGCTTATCCATGGTTCTCCCCCGCTGGTCTTCAGAGAGGACAACTTAATAATGCAATCAAACTTGCATTTAATCCATCCAAGGCTCAAAGAGATAGACTCTATCCAAGAAGAATTAACTCCATTGTTAATCAGTCTGGTTCAGGAATTCTGTTGTTCGGTGATAAGACCGCACTTGCTGTTTCTTCCGCATTCGATCGTATCAATGTTCGTCGTCTCTTCCTCACAGTTGAGCAAGCACTGCAAAAAGCAGCAGAGTCACAACTCTTTGAACTTAATGATCAGATCACAAGAGCAAACTTTGTTAATATCGTAGAACCTTATCTCCGCGATATTCAAGCAAAGAGAGGTATTTATGATTATCTGGTTATTTGCGATAAAACAAATAACACTCCAGATGTCATTGATAATAATGAGTTTAGAGCAGACATCTTCCTGAAGCCTGCTAAATCAATCAACTTCGTTACACTTACTTTCGTTGCTACGAGAACAGGTGTAAGTTTTGAAGAAGTTGCTGGTAGAGTTTAATTTATTATAAAAAATAGGAGGAACCCCAAATGTCTACTTTACGCACAATTACTGACTTCAAAACCGCCCTTCAGGGCGGCGGCGCTAGAGCTAATTTATTTGAAGTCGATATTCCAACAATTCCAGCAGTAGCAACTCAAGGTATTGATTGGGATGCAGAAAACTTCCAGTTCCTGTGTAAGGCTGCGGCACTTCCCGCATCCAACGTTGCACCTATCGAAGTTCCCTTCAGAGGTAGAACTCTGAAGGTTGCTGGAGATAGAACATTCGACACCTGGACTGTTACCGTCATCAACGATGAAGACTTCAAACTAAGAAGTGCTTTTGAACAATGGATGAACGGAATCAGCAAACTCGATAACAACACTGGTGCTACAAACCCCTCTTCCTATATGGCAAGAGCAATTGTTCATCAGTTAGGTAGAGGTGCTGATCAAGGTCGCTTCAGTCAAACCAATAGCGATATCGCTGGTGGTTCTGGAGTTACACCACTTAGAACATATCTTTTCAATGATGTTTTCCCAACAAACGTTTCTCAGATTGATCTGAGTTACGATTCGGCAGACACAATTGAAGAGTATACTGTTGAGTTCCAAGTCCAATACTGGACAGCAGGATCTGCACAGGCTAGTGGTGGAGCAACTGATCAAAGTGGCGTTGCTCTCACTTGATAAATAGGTACAGTAATACGATCACTATATTTAAATAATGGCTAAGTTATTTGGTTTCTCAATAGAAGATACTAACCAAAAGCCGCCTAGTGTTCAATCGCCCGTTCCTCAGTCAAATGAGGACGGGTCTGATCACTATCTAACCAGCGGATTTTTTGGTTCTTATGTTGATATTGAAGGAGTATTCAGAACAGAATTTGATCTAATCAAGAGATACAGAGAAATGGCTCTGCATCCCGAAGTTGATAGTGCTATCGAAGATATTGTAAACGAAGCGATTGTCTCAGATTCTAATGACGTTCCCGTTCAAATTGATCTGGACAATTTAAATGCGAGCGATGGTATAAAGACAATAGTAAGACAAGAATTTAAAACAATTTTAGATCTTTTAGATTTTGATAAAAAATCTCACGAAATTTATAGAAATTGGTACGTTGATGGTAGACTATACTACCATAAAGTAATAGATTTAAAAAATCCACAGGATGGAATTCAAGAGTTGAGATATGTTGACGCAATGAAAATGCGTTATATCCGACAACAAAAGAAGCAAGATAAAGCTCAAGCACTCAAGGCATTAAACAGTCCTAGGGATGAACAACAAGTTTTAATGCCTGAGATTGAAGAATATTTTATTTACAATCCAAAAGGAAATTCTTCAGCATCACCTATTGGTAGTAGATCTTCAAATCAATCTGGAATCAAAATTGCAAAAGATGCAATTTCATATTGCACTTCTGGACTAGTAGATAGAAATAAGGGAACTACGCTATCATATCTTCACAAATCAATCAAGTCTCTCAATCAATTGAGAATGATTGAAGATAGTCTTGTTATATACAGACTATCGCGTGCGCCTGAACGTAGAATTTTCTATATTGATGTAGGCAATCTACCTAAGGTAAAAGCAGAACAATATTTGCGTGATGTTATGTCTCGCTATAGAAATAAACTTGTATATGATGCCTCAACAGGGGAAATAAAGGATGAGAAAAAACACATGTCCATGCTTGAGGACTTCTGGCTCCCAAGACGTGAAGGTGGAAGAGGAACAGAAATTACTACTCTCCCCGGAGGACAAAACCTGGGTGAAATTACTGATATTGAATATTTTAAGAAAAAATTGTTTAGATCCCTTAATGTTCCACCCTCAAGAATGGATGGAGAAGGTGGATTTAACCTGGGGAGATCTTCTGAGATCTTAAGAGATGAACTCAAGTTTACTAAGTTTGTCGGACGTTTGAGAAAAAGATTCTCAAATATGTTCAATGATATGCTCAAAACTCAACTTCTTTTGAAGAATGTTGTTACTCCCGAAGATTGGGATGTCATGGAGCAGCATATTCAATATGACTTCCTATATGATAATCACTTCTCTGAACTGAAAGATTCTGAACTTCTTACTGAGAGACTTAATATGGTTGCAACTGCAGAACCATATGTCGGTAAGTATTTCTCCCAGGATTATCTGAGAAGAAAAATTCTTCGTCAAACTGATGAGGAAATTCTTGAACAGAATAAACTTATCGAAAAAGAAATTGCGGCAGGACTTATTCCAGATCCTACTGCTCCGGTTGATCCCGAAACAGGAATGCCTATAGATGATTCTACGAATGGTAATATGGGGGTTGTTCCTGTTGAACCAGAAATAGATGGATCTTCAACCGAGGCACCAGAAATGCCTAAGGGTGGAGAGATATAATATAAATAAATTGTAATCGTAGTACAGAATTATTAACATGGATGAATTAATGGATATGATTGTGAGTGATGAGTCCCCCTCACAGATTACAGATGCTATCAAAGATCTTCTTTTCGCTAAGAGCGCAGAAAAAGTTGATGCATTTAAACCTGTTGTGGCAAATTCTTATGTAGATTCTAAAGAAGATGAAATTTCTTCAGAAGAAGAAAGTGGAGAATGAATAAATAACTCTTATAAGACACTTTTAAGTTCATGTATAGAACATTATTAAATGGATCTGGCGTTGAGGTTGCTCTTAATAGTGCAACTACTCTTAGTAATGCAACCGTTGTTAGAGTAATCAATCTTTCTGGAGCTGATGCGACAGTTAGTATTGCAAAAAGTACAACTGCTGGTTATGCAAGTACTGCTACTGTAACTCTACCAGACGATAGAGTTGAATTTTTTGAGAAAGGTCCTCAAGATATTATTTCAGCATCTGCTGCAACAGTTAAAGGTTTTAAAGTAGGATTTACTGGCTAATCAAATGAAACTAATCAGAGAAGAAATCGAAGAAGTAAAAGTCCTCGTAGAAGGTAAAGGGTCTAAAAAGTCTCTTTACATCGAAGGAGTTTTCCTTCAAGGAAACATCAAAAACCGTAATGGTCGTATGTATCCTATGGAGACTCTTCGTAAAGAGGTTGGTCGTTATATCAAGGAGAATGTTTCTTCTGGTAGAGCACTTGGAGAACTAGGACACCCAGACGGTCCAACCGTAAATCTCGATCGAGTTTCTCATAAAATTGTATCCCTCAAAGAGAATGGATCTAATTTTATTGGTAAAGCAAAGATTCTTTCTACCCCTATGGGAAAAATCGCTGAGGCTCTTCTCAATGATGGTGTAAAACTAGGAGTTTCTTCCCGTGGAATCGGATCAATCTCTAGGCAAGAAGGTATCAACGTGGTTGGTGGAGACTTTATGCTTGCAACTGCTGCCGACATTGTTGCTGATCCTTCTGCTCCTGATGCTTTTGTAGAAGGTATTATGGAAGGTAAAGAATGGGTATGGGAAGGTGGTATTCTTCGCGAAAAAATGGCGCAGGATCTGAGAGCTGAGATTGAAATAGCATCTCGCCAGAGACGCCTACAAGAGCGTAAGATTGAACTGTTTGATCAGTTTATATCAAATCTTTAAAAATATAAATAAATATAGTTAATCTAAATTAAAAGATAAACGGAGAGTCTCAAATGTCTAGTGACAACAATTTACAGGAAATGGAAGCGGGCACTACACAATCCAAAACTGCTGTAAATGCGAATGCTGCTGCAGCGGATCCGATGCCAACGCTATCTAATCCCGGTCCATCTGCATCAGTAGAAGATCTCGGAGGTCCTACCCCCGAGAATTATAAACCTGATGACGATTCCGCAAAGTTAAAAGAGCCTGGCGCAACGCTTGCTCAAGTTAGAAACGTAGTAAACAAAGGTGCTGCTAAGGCAGATCCTATGCCTGCTGGCGTTAAGGAAGAAGAAGAAGTCGAAGGCGAAATTGTCGCAGAAGAAGAAGCAACTGAGGAAGAAGTAGTATCTGAAGAAGAAACTACAGAAGTTGCGGAGGCAGAAGTTGTTGCAGAATACGACATCGAAGAAGATGTAACTGCACTTCTCAATGGCGAAGAACTCTCCGAAGAATTCCAAGAAAAAGCTCGTACAATCTTTGAAACAGCAATCAACTCTAAAGTTGCAGCAATCAAAGAAAGTCTAGAAGCACAATACGAAACAAAATTTGTTTCTGAACTCTCAGAAGCAATTACAGAAACTAAAGAAGAATTAACCACTAGAGTTGATTCTTATCTTGAGTATGTTGCTGAAGAGTGGTTCAATGAGAACCAACTCGCTATCGAAGCAGCACTCAAGACCGAAATGACTGAGAGTTTCATCTCAGGCATGAAGGATCTTTTTGAAACACATTATGTAACTATCCCTGAAGAAAAATATGATGTATTAGAGAGCATGGTAGAAAAACTTGATGACATGGAGACAAAACTCAACGAGCAAATTGAGAAAAATGTTTCCCTAAACTCCCGTCTTTCCGAGTCGGTTGCGGATGGAATCGTAGCTCAAGTCTCTGAAGGTCTAGCACAGACACAGAAAGAGAAACTCGCCACACTTTCCGAAAGTGTTGAGTTTGAAAGTGAAGAACAATATCGTGAAAAATTGGAGACCCTGAAGGAGTCATACTTCTCAGCAAAAACTCCAAAAGCAGCAAAAACTGAATCACTCTCTGAGGGTGTAGAAAGTGGAACTGAGTCCTACTCAAATTCCATGGCTGCATACCTTAAGACACTTTCAGTTATTGCTAACAAAAACTGAATTTAATATTAACTCAAACGTAAACATCACCCTTTAAAGCAAATGTTCCAATCAGAACAGTTGCAGGAAAAGTGGGCACCTCTCCTCAATCACGAGGGACTTGATTCAATCCAAGATTCTCACAAGAGAGCTGTTACCGCAGTCCTGCTCGAAAACCAAGAAAAATTCCTTAGAGAACAGCAATCATTCAGTGATTCTGGTTCTTTCCTATCCGAAGCACCTGTTAACGCAGTTGGCGATGGTGGGTATACCTCCTCAGGCGGTCAAACAGTTGCTGGTTTCGACCCAGTACTGATCTCCTTGATCCGTCGTTCTATGCCTAACCTGGTCGCTTATGACCTGGCTGGCGTACAACCAATGAACGGTCCTACTGGACTCATCTTCGCGATGCGTTCACGCTACGAGACTCAGAACGGTAAAGAGAGCTTCTTCGACGAAGTAGACACCGGATTCTCTGGTCAGTCTTCCGAGTTCGATCTTACTAACGGCAACACTGGTACTTCCGTTGGTATGGGTACAACTGCACAAGCAGGTGGAAACCCAAGTGTACTGAACCCAACTGGTTCTGCAACCGAATCCAACTATAGCGTTGGTCAGGGTATGCGTACCGATGATGCTGAGAACCTCGGCACAGGTAGCGACCACTTCAACCAGATGGCATTCTCGATCGAGAAAGTCACCGTAACCGCCAAGTCCAGAGCTCTGAAAGCTGAGTATTCTTTAGAACTCGCACAAGACCTCAAGGCGATCCACGGTCTGAACGCTGAAGCGGAACTCGCAAATATTCTCTCTTCTGAGATTCTTGCTGAGATCAACCGTGAAGTCATCAGAACAATCTACAAAACCGCTGAGCAAGGCGCAACACAAAACGTTGCAACTGCTGGTGAGTTTGATCTCGACATCGATTCCAACGGACGTTGGAGTGTTGAGAAGTTCAAAGGTCTTCTGTTCCAAATCGAAAGAGATGCGAACCAGATTGCTCAAAGAACTCGTAGAGGAAAGGGCAACGTAATCATGTGCTCCGCTGACGTTGCATCCGCACTTGCAATGGCTGGTGTACTTGACTACACTCCTGCTCTTAACGCTAACTTGAGTGTTGATGACGCTGGTAACACCTTCGCAGGTACTCTGCTTGGTAAGTTCCGCGTATACATCGATCCTTACGCTGCAAACAACGCTGCTAATCAGTACTACGTTGTTGGTTATAAGGGTACTTCCCCTTATGACGCTGGTTTATTCTACTGCCCATACGTTCCCCTACAGATGGTTCGTGCAGTTGGAGAGAACACCTTCCAGCCTAAAATCGGCTTCAAGACTCGCTACGGCATGGTTGCTAACCCCTTCGCACAGGGAAGCACAGTTGGAGCTGGTGCTCTTACCACCAATGCTAACCGCTACTACCGTCGCGTTTCCATCAAAAACCTCATGTGATTTATTGATCACAAGGTTATGCGAGAGGGTCTTCGGACCCTCTTTTTTTATCTAAATAATTAAAAAAAGATGGCAGGATTTTACGATACTCAAATACAGAATAGAAACTTTCTATCTCCAACTGGATTTAGATTTGGTTTAACTAGAGCACCTAGAGTAGCATTCTTTAGCAACAGTGCAAATATCCCAGACATGAATCTAGGAGTTGCAGTTCAACCATCATATCTAAAAGATATTGATGTACCTGGGGATAAATTAGTATTTGGAGATTTTAACTTAAAATTTTTAGTTGATGAAGATCTCAAAAATTATATGAAAATTCAAAACTGGATGAGAGGTCTTGGGTTTCCAGAGAACGTAAAAGAAATTATAGATCTGCAGAATAATGATTCTAGGAGAACTATCATTCCAGAAAAAACTATGGACATATATTCTGATGGTTCTTTAATGGTACTAACAAGTAATAACAATATTAATTTTAAAGTTAATTTTCAAAATATGTTCCCGTCATATTTGTCCACACTAGACTTTGATGCTACTGATACAGATGTACAGTACTTTACAGCAGACGTTACTTTCAAGTATACTTTATATAATATAACTGATGAGAATAACAAGAGGCTATGAGTATTGATCTTGAAAAACTCCAAGAAATGTGGGAAAGAGATTCAAAAATAGATCCAGATAATCTTCATACTGAATCATTAAATATCCCTTTTCTTCATTCAAAATATCATGAACTGTATAATAACATTTCTCTTTTAAGAAAGAAAGCAGAACAACAAAGAAAAAATATTAGACATGAAAGATACGAATATTTTTCAGGCAAAGCAGATCCAGATGTATATGTAGAAAATCCTTTTCCTAAAAAAATTAGAGATAAAGATACTATGCAGAAATATATGGATGCTGACCAAAAATTAGCAAACTCCTCATTAAAGATCGAGTACTATGATACCATTCTTTCATACATTGATAGTATTTTAAAACAAATTTCAAATAGAACTTATCAGATAAAAAATGCTATTGAGTTTATGAAATTTACCGCAGGACTAGGGTAATGGAAGAAGAGCAATGGGAATATGATTATACTGTAAATTTGACTATAAAAGATATTCATCTTCTGCATCATTGTGTTCTTGAACGTATACGATTATGGGAAGGATCTCCATCTAGACACCCAGCAGAGCAAGAGCATCTTTGGTATTTAAGAGATTCATTATATCGAATGATACTAGAATATAAGTTTGACAATATGTAATAAATACTTGTAGTTGAATGTTATGATGTGACGGATCTTGTTATATCAAAGTCCAATGAAGTATTTCTTAAAATTACCACAGACCCTCATATAGAATATGAGTTAAGAGATCATTTTACATTTGAAGTTCCAAATGCAAAGTTTATGCCTCAGTATAGAGGCAAGAATTGGAATGGAGAAATTCATTTATTCGATATGAGATCGAAAAAAATCTATGTTGGATTATTAGATAAGATAGTTAGTTTTTGTAAGAATTATAATTACACATACAGTTTTGAAGAAAATAAATTTTATGGACTTCCGTTTGAAATAAACGAAGAGATTTCATACGAAGGCGTGAAAGGATACATGGGATCTATTTGTTCCTTTTCACCTAGGACTTATCAAGTAGAGGGAGTATATGATGCCCTACGACATAATCGAAAGTTATTGATAAGTCCCACTGCGTCAGGAAAAAGTCTGATGATTTACGCAATCGTGCGTTACTATATGGATAAGAAGAAAAAAATTCTTGTAGTTGTTCCGACGACCAGCCTTGTAGAGCAAATAGTCGGTGACTTTCAGGACTATGGTTGGGATGCTGATTCATACTGTCATAAAATATATTCAGGAAAAGAAAAATATAGCGATTTACCTGTAACGGTTACAACTTGGCAATCTATTTATAAATTAGATAGAAATTTCTTTGAAGACTACGAAGTTGTTATAGGAGATGAAGCTCATCAATTTAAATCTAAATCTCTCATTGGTATAATGACCAAACTTGCTGATGCAAAATATCGATTTGGATTTACAGGTACTCTTGATGGAACGCAAACACATAAATGGGTACTGGAGGGAGTGTTTGGTCCATCATATAAAGTAACACAAACAGCAGAACTAATGTCTCAGGGACATCTTGCAACCTTAGATATTAATTGTATTGTGCTAAAACATAATCCACAGAAGTTTGAAGTATTTGAAGATGAAGTACAGTATATCATAAACCATGATAAAAGAAATAACTTTATAAAAAATCTTGCTGTAGATTTAAAAGGTAATACTCTTGTTTTATTTCAACGAGTAGAATCTCATGGAGCAGTATTGCATGACCTAATAAATAGTAATACGGGAGATGATAGAAAGGTATTCTTTATTCATGGTGGTGTACATACATCTGAACGAGAACTTGTAAGGGAAATAACCGAAAAAGAAGATAATGCTATTATTGTCGCTTCTTATGGAACTTTTTCTACTGGTATTAACATTAAGAACCTCCATAATGTTATCTTTGCATCACCCAGTAAGTCACGAATTAGAAATCTTCAATCAATTGGAAGAGTACTTAGAAAAGGAAAAAATAAAACTAAAGCCGTCCTCTACGACATCTCTGATGATTGTACATATGGATCAAGGAAAAACTATACTTTAAATCACTTGATAGAAAGAATTAAAATATACAATGAAGAGGATTTTAATTATGAGATAACAACAATCAACCTTAAGGAATAATTTATGGAAGAAGAATTTTATGCATCAATCAAACTTGTAAGTGGAGAAGAATTATTTGGAATCGTAAATACAATTGAAAAAGATGGAAAATATTTGTTACTAAGTAATCCTGTAATTGTTACTCCTATGTTTTCTCAGAAGAGAGAAGTAAATGGATACAAAGTAGAACCTTGGTTAAAGACATCATCTGATGATATGTTTTTACTTAGTATGGATAAAGTTATTACTATCTCTGAATCTGAAAATGAACAAATAATTATTATCTATGAGACGTTCCTTAAAGACACAAATGATGATCGTGGACAACTAAAACTCTCAGGAAAGATGGGATATGTAGGAAGTATTAATGAAGCAAAGAAACTCTTGGAAAGGCTTTATAAGAAGAGTTAAAGCTAATAAATTACTTATTAACCTCCACAAAGGTAATTGTATCGTTATATGAGAACCTTGTCAAGTTAGGTTTCTAATGTTATAATATCTACATATACAAGATAACAATATGGCTATTACTCCAAACATGACTCCTAGAAAAAAAAGATCAGAACATTACGTTAACAACAAAGAGTTTCTCGCAGCACTCATTGACTATCGAACTAATGTCGAAGTCTCTTACATGAAACTTTATAAAGAAGATCTAACATTATTAGATAAGTCTGAAAGAGCAAAACGATGGGAAGGTAAGCCACCCATTCCAAGATATGTTGGGGAGTGTTTCTTGAAGATTGCAAATCATCTATCATTCAAACCAAACTTCGTCAACTACATGTTCAAAGAGGACATGATCTCTGACGGAATTGAGAACTGTGTTCAGTACATACACAACTTTAACCCAGAGAAATCCCAGAATCCCTTTGCGTATTTCACTCAGATTATTCATTACGCTTTTCTGCGTCGTATTCAAAAAGAAAAACGTCAGTTAGAAGTTAAGAATAAAATTCTTGAGAGAACAGGATTTGAGCAAGTCTTTGAAGACAACTCTCTTGACGGATCTAACTACTCTGATTACAATAGTATCAAAGACGCTATTCATTCTAAATTAAGATATTAGTATGATACTAATAGATCCTGACTTAATTCATCCTGTTGTCTGTGAAGAACTTATCAATATATTTGAAAAAAATCGTCATATTCAACAAAGTTATAATGGATCAATAATAATGAATCTGACTAATATTGAAGGTAATGATTTTATAACTGCAAAAAAAGCAGCAACCATTATTGAAAGATCTTTAAGTCAAACTTTTGGATTAGTCTTCATTGAATATGCACAATTTGTTTTGTGGAGACCTGGAGCTGGTATGGATTTACACTATGATACTGGAAGATCATCTACTGAACTTGTATCAATAACAAATCTAAATGATAATTATGCTGGCGGTGAAACATATATCAAACAAGAAAATATAACAATTGTACCTAAAACTGGAAAGACAATCGCCTTCGATGGAATGAAGTACATGCATCAAGTTAATGATGTCATTTCTAATTGTAGATATACTCTGATAATGTGGTATACTAGAGACATATCACAAGCGATTACCACTGATTTTAATTTGTAATGAAAGTAGCAATTATCACTGATCAGCATTTTGGTGCTCGTAAAAACTCTAAGTTATTTCATGACTATTTCCTGAAGTTCTATAATGACGTGTTCTTTCCTTATTTGGAAGAGCACGGAATTACTACGGTTATTGATATGGGAGACACTTTCGACTCCCGTAAAGGTATTGATTTTTCTGCTCTAGCGTGGGCAAAAAACAATTATTATGATAGACTGAAAGCAATGGGTATACGAGTACACACCATTGTTGGTAATCATACTGCTTATTACAAAAATACAAATGATGTTAATGCAGTAGACCTTTTACTTAGAGAGTATGATAATGTAACAGTTTATTCGGAACCTACTGAAGAAACTGTTGGTGGATTACCCATTCTTTTTATACCATGGATTAATGAAGAAAATGAAGAATCTACTCTCAAATATATTCAAAATACAAGTTGCAACTGCGCGATGGGGCACCTTGAGCTCAAAGGATTTGCTCCTTATAAAGGATTCGTCATGGAGCATGGTTATGCAAGCGAGTTATTTGAGAAGTTCACCCATGTCTTCAGCGGTCACTATCACACTAGATCGAATAATGGACGGGTCTATTACTTGGGAAACCCATACGAAATGTTCTGGAACGATGTTGGTGATCGGAGAGGATTCGCCATCTTTGATACAGAAACTCTTGAACATTTTCATGTAGACAATCCATATAGACTTTTTTACAAAATATACTATGATGATACTCCTTATCAAACTTTTGATGCTCGCGAGTATGAAAACAAACTTATTAAAGTTATTGTAAAAAAGAAAACAGATTCTAAAAAATTTGAAAAGTTTATTGATAAACTTTATGATGCTGGAGTTTCTGATTTAAAAGTAATTGAAAACTTTGACTATAATAATGGGTATCTTGAGAGCGAAGATTCTGAAGTTGAATCTGAGGACACACTATCAATCCTCAATAAACATATTGAAGAATCCGAAATTGATCTGGATAAAACTATGGTCAAGAAAATAATATCTGAGATATATAGAGAAGCTTGTGAACTTGTGTAATGTTTATACTTACAGTAAAGGATCGCGAAGATGATGGAGCTTATTCTGTAGCTAATGAGCGAGGCGTTAAAGTACTGTATATTTTTGAAGAAGAGGATGATGCTACTAGATTTTCTATAATGCTAGAAGATACTAACTATCCTGAAATGAATGTTATGGAAGTCGATGATGAACTTTTACTTTTTACTTGTGATCAAAATGAATATAATTACGCTATAATAACTAAAAATGATCTTGTTATTCCTCCTCTATTAGAAAATGATACTGTTTGAAACTATTCGTTGGAAAAACTTTCTCTCTACTGGAAATCAGTTTACAGAAATAAAATTAGATAAAAACCAGACTACATTAATCATTGGTAATAATGGAGCAGGAAAAAGCACAATTCTTGATGCACTCTGCTTTTCTCTTTTTGGTAAACCTTTCCGTAAAATTAATAAACCTCAACTTATAAACTCTACAAATGAAAAGGATTGTATTGTTGAAATAGAATTTAAAATTGGTAATACTAACTGGAAAATTTGTAGAGGAATCAAACCCGCATTATTTGAGATCTATAGAAACGATACTAAGTTAGATCAATCATCTTCCGCTAATGATCAGCAGAAGTGGCTTGAACAGACTATTTTAAAAATGAACTATAAGTCTTTCACACAGATTGTAATTCTTGGTAGTAGTAACTTTGTCCCTTTCATGCAGTTATCTTCTGCAAACAGGAGAGAAGTTATTGAAGACCTTCTTGATATTAAGATCTTTACCTCAATGAATAATCTTATTAAAGATAAGATTCGTCGGTCAAAGGAAGATATTCGTGTGTATGAACTCAAAAAAGATTCTCTTACTGATAAGTTAAAAATGCAAGAGAATTTTATTGATGAACTGGAGAATCGTGCTAAGCAAAATGTTGTAGATAAAGAAACAAAAATTGGACAACTCCTTGTAGAAGAAAATAATTGGATGGGAGATAATGAATCAAAGAATCGTGAATTGATTGATCTCCAAAAGAAAACCGAAAATTATTCTGGAGCTAAAGAAAAACTTCGTACACTTGGTAATCTAAAAGGTAAGATTTCTAACAAAGTATCAACTATTACTAAGGAACATAAATTTTTTACAGAGCATACGGTATGCCCAACATGTGACCAAGATATTGAAGAGACCTTCAGAATAAATAAAATTGATGAGGCTCAAGATAAAGCAAAAGAATTGCAATCTGGTTATAAACAACTAGAAGAAGCAATTAAAGAAGAAGAAAATCGAGAGCATCATTTCACTAATTTATCGAAGGAGATTACTTCCCTAGCACATGGCATTTCTCAAAACAATATTAAGATCGCTGGATGTCAACGACAAGTCAGGGATCTGGAATCGGAAATTCAAAGAGTTACCGACCAACTTGCAAATAGAACTGCTGAAAATGAAAAACTAGAATCCTTCAAAGAAAAACTTAATATTACCTACGACGAGCTCGCACAAAGAAGAGACTCTAATAGTCATTACGATTTTGCGTATGGACTTTTAAAAGACGGCGGGGTTAAATCTCAAATTATTAAGAAGTATCTACCGCTGATAAATCAGCAAGTAAACCGTTATCTGCAGATGATGGACTTCTACATTAACTTTACTCTAGATGAAGAGTTTAATGAAACCGTCCAGTCTCCTATTCATGAAGACTTCTCCTATAGTTCTTTTAGTGAAGGTGAAAAGCAAAGAATTGATCTTGCACTACTATTCACTTGGAGAGAAGTAGCAAAGTTTAAAAACTCTACAAGTACTAATTTACTAATCATGGATGAGGTATTCGATTCATCTCTTGATGGATTTGGTACAGAAGAATTTCTTAAAATTATTAGATACGTTATCAAAGATTCTAATATCTTTATTATATCTCATAAAGAGTCCTTGCATGATAAATTTCATGAGACTATTCGATTTGAAAAAGTTAAAAACTTCTCATATAAACAATGACAATATTAGTTCCTATGTGTGGACTTCCAAGATCAGGATCTACTCTTTTAATAAATTTAGTTAGTCAGCATCCTGATGTTTATGGATCTCCAGATTCTTTACTATCTACTATGATACTGGGTATGCAAGAAACTCTTAATGGGAATATTAATAATTCTCAGTTCAATTCTGATACTTCATATGATCTTTTTTATAATTTTTGCAGAGACGGTGCTTATTCTTGGATGAACACTTTATCCAATAAAAAATTTTTTTTAGATAAGTGTAGAGCATGGAATGAACTTATAGATATAGTTAAAAATGCTTTTACTGGAACAAAATTTATTATTTGTATAAGAGACTTAAGAGGAGTGTATGGATCTCTTTTAAAGATTGAAAAGAAAACGCCTCTGAGCTATAATGACGAATATCTTTTTGGAGAACAAGATTATGATTATAGAGAAACAAATATTGAAGAGGTAAAAGTTGACGCGGTTTTTTCTAATCAAATGATTAGAAGAAACTTAATTCTTATTAAAGAGTTATTAGATTGTAATAAGTTAGATGAAAATTTTCTTTTTGTTAGGTATGAAGATCTCATAGAAAATCCTTATCGGGAGCTTTCAATCATATATGACTTTATTGGTGCATCTCCCTTTAAAAATAATTTTGAAGATATACAGCAGATACCTTTTCATGATGCTATGTTCTTGCCTTATGGTAGACATAAGATAAATTCAAAATTAGAAAATAGAGATCCTTGGAAATTTAATATATGTCCAACAGCAGAAGATAAAATACTAGGAGAAAATTTTTGGTATTATGAAGAATTTTATCCAGAATTACTTACATCATAATAAATAAATAAAAAATCTATGGAAAATTTCCATCTTGATAATTCTGATTGGTATGATAGATTGATTAATAAAACACTGGACGAGTACCATGACGATACCGAACTGGCAGCACAACTCTGGGAAAAAGCAGAAAAGAAAATTAAAACCTCAGGCACTTCGTCAAGCGAAAGCAAGACTAAGACAGTTTAAAAAGAGTCACATGACCTCGCCCAAAAGGCGGGGTTCTTTTGTATACTACGTTCATACGCATCAAAGCAATGTCTGTTTCTCAGGAAATCAAGTCTCAACTAGCAAAGTTGCTTGCAACTGAGGATCTGGTTGTAGAGCACCGTAAGGTTAACACAGCTCAGTTCAATGTTCATACGCGAGTTTTGACTCTGCCTGTTTGGGATAAGGCATCTGGAGTTGTCTACGATCTCTTGGTCGGTCATGAAGTTGGACATGCCCTATTTACTCCTGATGTAGATTGGAGTATTGATTATAAAATTTCACCTAGTGTTGTAAATATCGTAGAAGATGTCCGTATTGAGAAGTTGATGAAGCGTAAATATCCCGGTCTTTCTAAGACTTTCTATCGTGGATATTCTGAACTTTCTGAAGAAGATTTTTTTGATATTGCGGATGAAAATATTGGTGAGATGAATCTTGCCGATCGAGTAAATCTTTACTACAAGATTGGTAATCATGCTAGTATTCCTTTCAAAGAAGATGAGGTTTCTATTGTACGTGTGATTGGTGATTGTGAAACTTTTTCTGATACGTTGATTGCTGCTGAAAAATTATATAACTTCTGTAAGAAAGAACAAGAGAGCCAAGATGTCTCTTTGAATGGTAATGAAAATTCTTCAGAATCTCAAGATCAAGGAGATTCTACTGATCAAACTCCTTCTGATGAAGGTGAATTTTCTTCTGAAGATTTTTCTGAAGAATCTATGCAGTATGATGAACAAAGTGAAGTTGCCTCTCAAGATTCTGGGATATCTGGTGGAGAAATTTCTGGTGAGATTCAATCTAAGACTGCAGATGCTCTTGAAGAAAATTTACAGGATCTTGTTTCTACAATGGGAGAAGATAATGTCTATGTTGAAATTCCAAAACTAAATTTAAATACTGTAGTTGCTGATGTTCATGAAGTATATGAATATGCGACTAATTGGTTTCAAGATCATATCGATAAATTTAACGAAGATAATAAGGAGTTCTTTGATATTTACAAAGATGAAGATCAAAATTATTTAAAGTTTAAAAAACAGGCACAGAAAGAAGTCAATTACCTTGTTAAAGAATTTGAGTGTAAGAAAGCAGCAGACTCATATGCTCGCGCTACTACAGCACGTACAGGTGTCTTAGATACAACTAAACTGCATACCTACAAATACAACGAAGATCTATTCAAAAAGGTCACAACTCTTGCTGATGGTAAGAATCATGGACTGATTTTTGTTATCGACTGGTCTGGATCTATGTCTAAA
>Ga0181402_1000069_pt1 | contig 33065 bp, 43 predicted proteins | sample 25SPOviralmetaG_FD_130131 | JGI IMG/M metagenome (GOLD analysis project Ga0181402, IMG submission 130131) | Marine viral communities from the oligotrophic San Pedro Time Series (SPOT) site, San Pedro Channel, CA, USA - 25 SPOT_SRF_2011-08-17 | ecosystem: Environmental > Aquatic > Marine > Strait...
ATCCAATTCGGCATTTTGCATGTCTACAAAATACTTTTGCAAATCATCTAGCGACATTTGACTCAAGTCCCACTGAATAAACTGCTCTTGTAATTTATCACGATTCATGGTCATTTTACCTCAACAGCATCTGCAATGATTTCTAATTGTTTTTCAGTAAACATCAAACTAACTCCGGTTGATTATTCATAACTTGCTCTTCAGTGACTTCATCTACACAATCTTGAATCACAGTGTAGATATAATCAATCTGACCCACATCATCAAAGATACGTGCAATCAATGCAGGATCTTCTACCTCAATATCATAATCAATCTCACCATTTTCATCCTTCAAATGAATATCTTCCTTGGTATAAATCCATGCGGCACATTCTGCATCCTCTCCCTGTTCTTTGATCATAGATGATACTCGGTCTTGAAGCTGCTTGAGAGTGTAATTCATGATTTAGTTAATGGCGTAGGTTTGTGCAATTGCATCCGACTTAAATCGTCTGCATAGTTTAAACAGCAGTTTTAAATCATCTGCAATCACATATCGAAACGATGATGATTCGATGATGAAGTTACCATCCTCCAACCACACTTGTGGGAGTTGTTTTTTGTAGATTGGGAAGTCAGTTGGCACGATGTTAGATAAGGATTTACAGTGAGTGAGGGGAATCACCCCACACATGCCATCGGAGCGTACTCAGAGCGATCCATTTTGTCGGTGTGATAGTCAGTTACCTCAGCACCGCCAGCGATACGCTCTGCCCACTCATTCTTGGCATCAATCATACCAACAATGCTGTAGGATTTCATACCATTAGCACGGAAAGTAACGCGCTTGTTAAAACGTTTGATCACAACTTTCATTCCTTTGACTTCATCTGCCTCAGCGATGAATGCCTCAGGGTAGAAATCAACGATGCAGGTTTGGTTTGTGAGTTGCATGTTAGGAGGTGTGTTCCTTTGACTCTCTTAATATACACGGTTTTGGGGTGCTGTGGTGGTTTAGTGTGCAGCTCACCAACTGGTTTGGTTTGGTTGATGGTATGCTGTGCCGTCCCTGCTGTTCTGTCTTGAGAACCCTGATCACCACTAGAGCAAAAACCTCTTTTTTCCATAATTCTATCGGGAACGGGTGTTACGTCATCCCTACCAATCTCAATATCAAAAAAACACTAATTAACATTTAATGTGATCAAACTTATGGTGGTTTATGTAATCCCAACCGACACAGTAAGCATCATCTCTACGATAATACTTTCCTTTAGAAGTGAGAGTTTTGTAATGATGACGGATAACACCATCGGGATGAGTTTCACTGTTTTTGTATACCCAAACATTGTAACCTTTCATCCCCTTATTAACTTGAACAGGAGAAGGACAACCACCTTTTTTGATCATGAAAAGAAAACCTCTAAACCTTTGTAGTTAAGTTGCATTGCAGTGTAAGGACGAGTATCACTAACAGACACTTCATTTCCTATCTTATTTGAGTTGATGGGGGCATGGTAAGTGTGCGTATTGCTTCTCTTTGTTCTCTTATACTTGACGAATCCCCAGATGGTACGAATAGGACTATCAGTAGTATAAGTATAACTCTGAGTGTTACAAAGCCATATAGCATCCACATTAGATTTGAAACTTTTACATTCATAATAATAGTGTTCTGGTGCTTTGTGTGGGAAATCATCAGGTAATTCAAGCATTCTGATAATAAAAACCTGCTGATTTATTCATAGAAATAAGTTTATCATGAATATCATCAACTTCAAAGCGAAGGTATTCTTCTTCTCCAAACATACTCATGAAATCAACTTCACTCCAATCATCAACATTCACGCTCCCATCTTGATACAAAGGAGTGTAATAAAGTGCTCCCTCACTACAAATGGAGTAGGCACAGCCTTGGTTCTCAGCGATGTAAATAATCATTGGTCGTTTTTGTTAGAAAGGTATGCTTCGATGATGTCAAGAATCTCACCACAATCATGAGCGAGATCATCATCAACTAGAACGCCATAATCCTCAATAGCATCGAGAATTATTGCAAGTTGTTTGTCTGTTAGTTTGATCATCAGAATACGTTAGTCCAGCGAATGTGGTTTGCTTTAGTGATCCTTCCTTCTGATAACATGTTGTCGCAAACTGTTGCAAAAACTTTGAACTTTTCCTCTCGTGTGAGTGCGTGACCAGATGCAGCAGTTTGAATCACTTTCAACAGTTGTGTTTTGGATGTGATCATGAAAGGTTTTGTTCCTTTGACTCTCTTATAATACACGCATGAGACCCCCCCACAAGCGCCTGTAGCCCACTTCTCAGATCGCCCACCTCTTTGGTATTGTAAAGTTTGCATTTGCAAAAAGTTCACGATCTACGAGTTTAGTTTGCATCCCATTTTGACCATGGATAACGAAACCTTCTTGCTTAACTTTCAACCCTTGAATAGTAGATACTGGACAATCTGCAATGATAAAAGAGTCCATTAGATCCTCTTTCATTTCAATTACAATAAGATAAAGATCAGCAAGTCTAGGACAATCAAGAATCAAAGTTAGAATTTCATACGTTAGAAGTTTACCCTCACGGATAAAAGCATTGATGATTTTTTTACAACATGCAGCAGTTCTTTCATCCAAGAACTTTACATCATCAGTCTTGAATGTAGGTGCTTTGTCGTCATACTTGACGTAATCTACAGAAGGTTGAACCCACTTTACTTTTTGATTATCTACAAGAAATTCTGTAAACGGTTTAGCAACAGCATCCCGCAAATCATTCTCAGCAAAGTATTCTGTATGAGGTGCAATGATGATCTTTTGTGTTACAAACTCGGGAAACGAGTAAGTAATCGTGTTGGGAGTAAAAGTGCGACCGTTGCCCCAACCAATAAAATCACCTTGCAAGATAGAATCTGTACGAGGAAGAAAATTAAAACAAGCGTGAAGAATATCCGCAACCTCTTCGACATAATGCTGATCAATTTCTTCGTGAGAGTGTGCAATACGAATCTTTTTCTTGTTAAAGACTGCTTTAGTCCCAACGAAAAATGTGCCTGTAGCAGGATCTTTGCCCCATACAATAGCTGGGGCACCATCCATTTTGACTGAAACTAGATCAAAATTGTAGAGTAATTCTACGACGGACAGATCACCCGTAAGGATCATGTCTTCTGCGTGTTCGATGTGAATGTTTTTCATGACCTTAGTATTGCAGAGAATTGGGTGAAAATCAAGAGGGATTGGACCAGTTCATCAACTGGTTTTAATTAGTCATCTTTTTCGGAAATGTCGGTAAACTGTGTTTGTTGATAGACATAAAGCTTGTCGATCACATTATCCCAGAAGTCAAATTCATCATCATCTTCAGTATCATTTTGATAGTCGCGAACGAGATGAATTAATGACCTCCATTCTTCATGATCTAATTGGTCTTCGGTGGGAATTGGTAGGGACATTAGTAGTCGTAATCTCCATTAATATATTCATTTAGGTCGAACTTTTTCTCAAGATTTTCATCATCGAGAAGTTGATCAAGATCTCCTTGAGTAAGATCGAGAATTTCAGCAGGAAGATCAATAAAAAATTCGTTCATGTGTTTTGTTTGACTGAAGTCAATATAATGCCTCAGCAAGCGCATTGGTCGATTTAGTGGACAGCTCATCGATTGTTTGCTGTGCGATGCTGATAGCATCGGGATTCACGTCCATTGTGATGCAGTTCCGACCCAATTCCATCGCCGCGATTGCGGTCGTTCCTGATCCACAAAAAGGATCCAGAACCCAGCCTCCCGACTCAGATGATGCCTTTATGATACGTTGCAACAATTTCAAGGGTTTTTGTGTGGGATACTTACGCTTATTCTTCTCACTTCTGCTGATAAAATATACATCATCCCATAGATTCTGCACTGGAACACCTTTGGACTCATGAGAATAGATTTTTTTGTAAATATTATTTGTACCGTAGTGCAGAAGGTCTTGCGCGGACAGTTCTTCGAGTTTTTCCTTTGTTATACGGAACCCATAAACAGGATTATAACCTTTGTACTCAAATCTAGCGCATGGTCTACTCTTTTCCCCTGTTACTTTCGCCAAGGCATAGTAACCTACATCATCTTTATTGTTGAAACTATTTGCAGCATAGACGGGATCGAGTGAGGTATATTCAACCTCAAAATATGGACTACCTTTTCTAAACACCAAGATTGAATCTACGATGTTACCCCAACCATTTTTGATATTATTTTTAGGTCCAGATCTTTTCCAAGAGATATTTGTATAGAAAGAATCTCTAATCTTTCGATCAATTTTAGACATCACAAGTGCATTACCCATAAAGTTATTGTGGGTATACATCCATCCGTTCTTATTCAATTTGGCCCAACATGAGTTTATTACATTTGCATACCAATCTGTGTAATCATCGAAAGATTCCCATTTATCTGAAAATCCTTTCTGCTGACCATTTTCCTCTTGCATAGTAAAATCCCGTTGCAATCCGAACGGGGGATCCATATAAACCAGATCAAATGTCTGATCTATAGAATCAATATCTTCAACAGATTTTTGAAGAATAGTTATAGTCATGTCCAATTCTCCATAAATTCGTCAAGTGTATAACCTTCGTCAGTATCAGTTTCTTCCACCAACTCTTCTAAAGTCATTTCTATCAAGTCCTCACGAAGTTCTTCAGTTGTTTGATCATTTTCAGAATCAAAATCATCATGGCAGAGATAGTCCCACTCTGCACACAGTGCATCAATTAGTTGTTCTTTAGTGTAACTCATTTGCGAATCTCCGAAATTGCTGGAAGGCCTTGATTGAATACGACATCAACAACTGCCTGAACTTTCTTAGCAGTGCCGATACCAACTGAGTCATATGTAGGCACACAAACTAAACCAAACGTCTTCTGGCTGCCCCCTAGACGGATCACACGACCGATTGATTGACTGATTCCGATATAATCCATGTTTCGCATGAAGATGACTGCCTCAAGACCACTGACGTTGATACCCTCAGACAGAATAGAGTGGTGAAGAACAACAAACTTTTTCTCAGGATCTTTGCCCCAAGTATTCAGGGTATTGAAGAATTCTTCGCGATTGACTTTCTTACCATCGATGATTGCACCAGTCTTCGATGTAATCGTCATCCAAGAATAACCTCTCTGAGCAAGTTGACCACAAAATTCAGAGTGAGTCAAAAGATTGATAATCTGCCTTGTTGTGCGAGCACAGATCAAAGTCTTGTCGATGCTGTTATCATCGATAGTCTCAATCAAGTTGTCACAATCATCAGCAAACATCACCTTACGACCTTTGATCATAGGCAATTGCTTAACTACAACTTTAGGAGGAAGAATATATCCCTGCTCAACTAACTCAGGCGCAGGAACATTGCAAAGAACCTGACCATAAACAGATCCATCATTCATGCCTGGTTTAGATATAGTCAGAGAATGTTTTGGTGTTGCAGTATAGAAGTAGCAGCGATCTGCATCATGAGAAAAGAACTCGGTAGCAGGAAAAAAGTTACGCTGAACACTGTTATGTGCTTCATCAAAGTAAATAGTATTGACCTCAATATCTGCTTCCATCACACGGTGTAGTGAATGATATGTGGTGAAGATGATAACATTCTCACCCATACTACGGGCGCAACCTGCATACAGATGAATTTTGTCTGCTTTGGTAGTGCTGGTGAAGTGAGTCTCACCACTGTGAACGTGCATCACATGCAGATATGGGTCACTATTGTTAGGATCAATGACCTCCATAAACTCGCTGCAAAGTTGTTCAGCAAGAAGAATGCGAGGAGCAACAACAACTGTGGTGGTGCCGTTGTTAGTAGAATCTAAACGACGCTGAGTATCAACAATCATAGTCAAAGTTTTACCGCCGCCTGTAGGCACAATCATCTGACCTTTGGTATACTTTTGCATCCGAGCAAGGATGCGGTCTTGATGAGGGCGAAGCGTGAGCATTGCTTTGTGTCGTTACTACTATTATACACAAAAAATCGCCCTTGCACAAGGGGATGGACAGCTCACCAACTGGTTACTTAAATATTTTCCAAATACACCAAATTCCACCAGCAAGTAAGAACCAAGGCCAATAAGCAAAGAATAAAACAATACCTAGAAGAACAACAATTGTTCCCCATCCTACATCCATACCACCAGATCCTCCACCAGAAGATCCTCCAGTCTCATGAAGATTGCGAATATATTGAACATCTCCGTAGATAGTATAAATTTGACTTTCTGCTCCATGGTATGTTGAAGCTTGAACGTCTACAGTTATCTCACCAACATTAGAATCTGGGAAAATTTGTGCTCTCCAAGTAGACATAATTTTTTTAAAGAGAAGGAACTAATTTAGTAGATGAGATGATTAACAAGAATGTGAGCATGATTACTACGTCCCACGATTTTGTTCTTATGAAAAATGGTACTGAGATAGCATCACCAACGAACTGCATAATCACTCCCAATGATAGATTTACATGGAGAATGATGAAATATGCAGTGACCACAAGAAATGATCCTACGACTCTACCAACTGTATCAATTTTCATCGTATACTACATTCCACAGTTGATTAAGAATTTCATCATATTCTTTGTAACTTGATCCATCAACAATACTATTCACTTGTTGTTTGCGAACAGCATCAAAGACAAGCTTCCACTGATCATGATTAAGATTCATTTGAGTTTTCCTGTGAATTTGTAACATTTGTATTTTGGTTCATATCTATCGACATAGCTTTGTGCATGTTCGACACAACAGAACCAACAACGTTTTTTCTCTGTTTTATTTTCAAGAAAGATTGGAAATGTTTCAGGATGAGGAAACAACTCTTTCTTTCTTGAATTTGAAACTTTGATCTCGGGTTTTTTCTTTTTTCTCATTATTACCTATAAAGATACCCACCTGCCCAATCTGCGTTCTCAAACAACCATTCACGTTGCTCAATCAATCGAAGATCGAAACGCACACCTTTTGCAGGTGATTTGTATGATGCTGCTTTGTAAACTTCACCAGTCTTCTTATCAATGAAGGCATGAACTGATTCAGTCTGACCATCCACACACTGCATGACTTTGTGATACTTACGACCAGAGATTAGTGCATAAGAATAGTTACGACCATTAGGATACTGACGTTGATGTGACTGTTGCAACGCATCACAAAGCATCAAAGAATACTTAGTAACATTAAGTTGAATTGTATTCTCAGCATCCTTCTGAGCAACGTAATCGGTGAAGGTAGCAGTCATGAGCGGTTTCCTTTGACTCCTTTAATATACATGAAAAAGGGGAGCGTGGTTGCTCCCCTGTACCAGTTTAATGATCGTCCGTTACGAGTTTCCTGACTAGGTGTTCAGCCCAGTCTTCCATTTTATCAGGATGAACGGCACGGATACCAGCTTCTTTAACAGCTTTCTCCATAGATTCGATTTCATCTTTTTTGAGAGATTTCTCTTCCCGTTTGAAACTCATAAGAATAATAGTAAACTATAGTATATTATAAGGGATCCCTAACATATATGTAAAGTTCTTAATGACTTCTTTAAGATTCGTCATCTTCTGTAAAAAAGTTACCAAACATACCACTATCACCCATTTGACGAGTTTCTAATTTATCCATCACAGAATCCATAGTGATAGTTGTATCAATTTTGGTAATTAGTTCTGCTATAACTGCACAGACTATTGGACGTTCTTGACGTGCAGCATACGCTAAAGCATTACGGAGATTTGATTCTGCCTCACGAAGTGAAGCTTCTACTGATTCGGAAAGCGCCATAGTTAAATTAAATCGGAAAGTCGTTTGTACTGTTGTTTTTGTTTCTTGAATGTTTCTTGAAGTATATCATGATCATCATCATCTTGTCCACAATCATCATCATTTTCATCATGTTTATATCTACAACTGTCCTTATCATATATCATAGGTGAATTGGGACTATTTGTTATTATGTCCTCATATTCAATCCATCCAGTTGCGATATATTTTTCTGTGGTATAAACGGGATTTCCTCTGTGCATATGTGTAAAGTGAGCTGGCCAAATAAGAAGCGTTCCCTGTTCTGGTTGTAATCTTAATCCTTGAAATAAAAATTCAGTTTCACCTTCACCTTCTGGAATATCATTTAAGTATAACATCCATGCAAGAACTCTATGAACCATCTCAATAGAGTCTACTTCAGAATGCCATATATGATACCCACCTCGCGGGTAAGTTTTTTGCATCTTTACATATGGATTTGTATAATAACCAATGTCACAATTTTCTAATCCAAAATACTCTATTTTATATAAATCTAAACACTCAACAACTTTATCATTAATATCATTATACCACTTTAAATCTGGGTAGTCATTTAAAGAAAGTCCATAATCATCTCTGTGTAAAGATCCACCATAAGCACTTGCGGATTCACCAACTTTAATATCTTCATTACATTCACTATCATTAAATATATGAATTAACTTATCACAGTAAGATTTGTTAAATACATTTTTATAAATTCCAATAAATTGATTATATTCTTGTTGCATTGAATTATACTAACCAAGTGATTATATTATATCGATTTCCTTTAATAACAGGCATTACTTCATGGGGATACATGAAACCAGAAGGGAACATTAGTATATCACCTTTATTCAATTTCATCTTTATTTTTCTATCAAAAAAAGCAAATTCTCCACCTTCATAATCATCATTTAAACAAATAGTACAAGAGAGGATCCTAGGTTGCTCTGCAAAATGATCAGTATGTTGAATATAGAATTGGCCTTCTTTATATCTAAGCAACTCATATCCAGTATCTTTTTCAATAGACAAACCTTGATCTCCACCATGCTTATCCTCATACATGTCTAAAACTTTATGAACACAGTCATAAAGTTGACTATCTAATTTCATACGATAATCATGATTTTGATCTAATATACATCTTTCTGAAATGCCAATAACATCACAATTTCTTGCCTGTTCATCTCGTCCACCAGCGGTCATCGCGTGGTTCCACAAATCTTGAGTAACATATTCATTTAGAATACTATCACAAAGTTTATCAGAAACTCCTCCTTTATATACTTCAATAAAAGTATCTAAAGCAGGGAACTCAGAATTGTTAGAGACATTCTTATCGTCAAAACGAATAAAAGCAGATTCTACGTCTATCTGCTTTTCTATAACGGGAGATTCTTTTTTACTTTTTAATTTGTTTCTTTTTTGTTCTAGAATATCAAGTATGCTGTTGTTGGACATTTCAGTTTCAGAATTGAGGGCGGTAATACTATTAAAATTGCTATTATCTAAATCATTTTCATTTAATACTAGTCCACTTACATATTTGTTAATAAGTTGACGGGGAATTTCTTTATCATTCTTAACTTCATCATATAAAGCATCTCTGATTATATCTTCATTTTTCGTCTTTACTTTATCAAAGTAACACTCTCTACAAGGACCATTACTTCTCACATAATGTAAAAAGAATTGAGAATACCACTCACCTTCAAATTCATCTCTCCAGTGTGGTGCAACACAACCAAGATAAAGCATTGCATCACCTGGTTCTAAGTAAATACAATTACTTTTTCCATGAACATTCTCGACCCATATTGGCCAAGGTTCATCTCCATCAAGATGAAGAGTTAATGATATTTCACATGCAGGACGGTCTGTATGTTTTTCTAACGTAGATCCGTTCTTATATATTCTACCATAAGTATATGTTGGTAGTACAGGTTCTCCTATTGCATTTGATACCTCACTATTAAGTTCACAAAGCAATTCTAATGCTCTTTTATAATTATAAACCGAATGTGAGTTTCTTGCTTGACCGTCCCCAGCAAAATCAGCGTCTTCACAATCGTTTTTAAATTCTGATCCTAAATCAATTGCAAAATCTCGATCTATAATATTTTTAAGAATTAAAAAATTATTTTTAATAAGTTGATCATTCACTAGTCACAATCTCCAATAAATCTATAAATTAATCATCATGTCTGGCCTGTTTAATATATTCATCACACATTTCTTTCAATTCAGGACTACTTTGTACTTGCTGATAAGTTAAGTCATACTTAATACAGAAATCTTTTATTCTCTGTAGTTGTGAGAACCAACTAAGAATTTCTGCGACTGGGAAATTCTTAAGGTCAACATCAGGATTACTAGCAATTTGATCAAAAAGTAGCAGAGGATCAAAGTTTTCTGCAATCTCACTAACTTTGGTGGTTGCTATATCTCTAGCATCTCGCTCAACTTCATCTCTAATTTTTTGATCTACCAACCTTTCAGCTTCAATACGTGCTCTTTCTTCATAAAGAGCCATATTAGCATTATCCTTTTCAATTTGAATTAGTTTATTAAATTCTTCTCTTTCCTTTTCTAAAAGATCTCTTTCTAACTTAATATTTTCACGATCTAAGTCTAAAGAGGTTTCTATATTAGATATATCTTTCTGCTCTTTATCAAGTTCTTTTAGACGAACAGCTTTCTCAGCCTGCGTTTCTTCTATAGCATTTTGTAATTTTACTCGTTCAAGTTCTAGGGCTTGCATCAAAGTTTCATGTTTTATTCTGTCTATTTCTCTATCATTAATAGTATTTTGAACTTGTATTTCAAATTCCTGCTGTATCTCTTCTCTAGTTTTTTCTAATTCGACAGCCGAAACTTCGGCTTGTATTAGTTGTGCATTTAACTGTTTTTCAGTTACTTTCTTCTTCTTTAGATAGTCCTCACGTTCTTGGTCTAACAATTCTCTTTCTTCCGCAGCATATTGATTTAGAGTTTCAACTTTAGAAGCCAATCCCGAAGCCATAGACTTAAATGCTTGGTTTAATTCTTCTCTTTTAGTATTAAACAGTTTATCCTCTTTTTCGAGGCGTAATTTTTGCAAATTAATTTCAGAAAGAGATTTTTCTTCAGCTATCTGAATTTCAGTTTTTATTTTTATTTTTTCTAATTCTTGTTCTTTAAGTTTTCTCTCATGCTGAAGTTCTATTTCTTTGTTTGCAAGTTCATTTTTTAAACGATCTTTTTCCAACTCTTTGTTAAAAGCTTTTAAAGAAAGTCGTTTGTTTTCTTCTGCTGTCTCTTTAATTTTTATAATTAGATCTTGCTTGTATCTATCTGCTTCTACTTGTTGATCAATTGCTGATTGTTGTTCTTGACGTTCTCTCTCTTCACGCTCAAGTCTAAATTTTTCAACTTTTGGAATCTCAGAAAGAAAAAAATCAATATATGGTTGAGCAATATCAATGGTATCTAATTTTTCGTTAGGATCATTAGTTATCCACTCAATCTCACCCTGATTTCCATTCCATTGAATAGCATGAATATGGCTATCATCAAAATTCCAATCCTCATCCTTGAGGTGAAGTGCTTTATTATCAACAATAATTATTCTATCAGGAGGAACTACAGTTACTTTCATTATTGATTTTCTCCAGGGTTTGTGTTGTTATTTATAGAATTGGGAATAAATTTTTGCTTATCTTCTTCTACTACACGAACATTTTGTGTCGCAGAGAACATATTAGCAGCTGCTTCGAGAATATTTATATTTGATTTATTTGCTTTTACCATTTCGTTTCTAAATGACTCAACAGCAGCTCCAGTTCCACGTTGTTGTTGAGAATTTTCAATCAAAAGCATAGGAAGAAATTGAATAGAACATGCCCACTCATCAACTGGTTGTCCAGTATTAGGATTATGTCCCTGAACATGAGTGTAAAAAGCACACTTATGTTCAACACAATCTTTTCTAATAAGTGGACACCATTTTCCTGCCGACATATTTTACCTCAAATATAGGTTAATTATAATACAATTCAGTCAAAACTGCAAAGAATAACATCAACGTATGCAACATCTAAAACAAATCCACTGGGAGAAGTTACATCAAATGTACCACCTGTAAATGGGTGATTATGACCTTGACTACCACCAATAGCTTGCGTAGGATCATCGCTTCCACTCTGGTTTTTACGACGAACTATACCACCAGGAATAATAATTGGTTGGCCATAGGTGACGCTATTAACAACTGGTTGTTGATTTGATGTAGGTGATGGCTTAGTAGACTGTCGGTTAACAGTTACTCGTATAGGCGTTGGCCTATTGCGATTAGCCGTTTCTTGCGTCGGTTGAGTTACTTGATTAGTGTATGGCTCCCTTCTGTTTACATTTGCTCTTATCCTTCGGTTGTTCTGATACGCTATTGCTTCCCGCCGATTTGCAGTCCTCTGTTTTAGCTCCTGAGTGGTTTCAGGTGAACGCCGATCAACTCGAAGTGAAGACTGCCGATTCACAGTCGCTCGACGAGACGCAGGGCCCTGCACCCGACGATCTTGCTGTGCGTTTCGATTTTCTCGTCTTGATTGTGGACTTGAACCAGAGTTTGGACTTTGACGACTGCCTGACCTGGGACTTTGACTATTTACACTTCTACTTTGTCGATTTGCCGCCGGTCTTCTATTCCTTCTTCTTCTTCTACCACCTCTTCTTCCTCTTCTTCTAAAGTTGCGACTGATACTTCTCTGACTCGATGATGGTGATCGCCTATTAAAACTATTGGGGCTGCGTCTATTAAATGATCTTTGTTGATTTCTATTTGCTTGTCTTGTTACTGGTGCTGGTTGACTTCTCTGTACCCGTGTATTACGATTCTGCTGCGTTGTGGCTGGTTGTCTAGTATTTCTTTGTAAACTTCTTTGATTATTTCTTGAGACCTGCGCGGGTCTTTGGAAATCGTTTGGTTGCTGATATTCCAAAGTTTCCCGACTGCGGCGGTTGGCCTGCTCGTCGTTGGGTTGTTGTCTGTTTTGTGTAACTCGTTCGTAGTTTGTAACCTGCGTAGTATTTGGTTGTTGATACTGTTGATTATCCCGAGTAGTATTTGGTTGTTGATATAGGGTTTGATAATTAAGTGTAGTTCGACTATTGTAAAAATTAGTGACGGGGACGGTAGAAGGTTGTGGTTCAGAGGGACCAGGCTCGAGCAACACCTCACTACCAGCTCCGTGACCATGGCTCCTCATCTCGAAAGATGCAAGTGTAGTTGCTAGGGAAGATCCCAGAAATGTAAAAGGTCCATCTGGTGAAAATGGTACCGGAGATGAACTAAACCTAGTTGTGAATGCTGTCGAATCACCATCTTGCAGGAGTCCGCCAACTCCAGCTACTACTCTAATAGCACAATTATCAATAGAAGCTCCTGTAGGATGTGAAGAATCAGTTATGGTAGTAACTTTTGTCCAGTTTGTGGGAGCTGCAGCTTGATAAAAGAGCATTCTTTTATCTTGAGGTACTATTCCATAGAGACTTGTGAGAACTGATCCATCACTAAACTCGATTCCTGTTGCTTGTAAAATAGCCATAGTACTATATTATCTCCCTTAACCTACAAAACGGCACAATATTACATCAATATATTGAACACCTATATTTACAGAGGCACTCCACGGAACACTATCTCCTGAAAATGAATGAGTATGTGGTGCGCTGCTCCCCGCAGGTGAAGTATTTGGTGCTTGGTCATTAACTGCTCTTGCTTCAACACCAGGACTTCCAGGCCTAACAGAAACAGGAGATCCTGCGTTATGACTATGTGAAGGTAACTCAGCTATTGTTAATGTATGTCCACCAATAGTTCCACTTGATGTAACACTTCCAGTAACAGGAACTTGAGTAAAGACACTTGTAAAAGGATTTCCGCCGGCTCCAGAGTTTCCTCCATGTCCAAATCCACCACCAGTTCCACTAACAAGTCTAAGTGATTTATTGTTATGAGTTGTTAACTTTACCCAACCAGTTGGAGCGGTAGTTTCAAAAAATGCCGTTACACTATTTTGTTCAATGATATCAAATTTTGAATTTAACTGAGTATTATCACTACCAAATTGGATACCATCAGCTTGAAGGATAGACATATAGTTTCGACTCAGTATGTTTGATTATTTATTAAGTATTTAGTTGCAACAAATAAGGTTAAAGGATATAGAAATCCTATCTCTACCGGTCATGTTTGGATAAACGTAATGAAGAAGATGTGCAGGAAACATAACCAATAGTCCTGTTTCTAATTCCACATTAAATGAACCTGAGTCATCAATTCCCCTGAAAGTGTCTAAGAATAACGAAGCATCATGTCTAACTAAAGACAACTCTCCCATACCTTTTTCATGAATAGGATAATAAACCGCTACAAGATCAGTTTTTGGATGAGCATGAATAACGTTATAATTATACTCTGAGTTTATATTCACCCATAAATGAGCCGTATCTAAACAATATTCTGTATGGGAATCCATATCTGCAGAACATTCATTTGCATATTGTACTACCTTACAACCTAAATCAAAAATATGTTCTAATCTTCCACCAAAAACACGATCGGTCAAAACTCTTACATCACTCTGCCAACCACCAGCATTAGATCTTTTTACTCCTTTTCTATCTATACCATCTCTATAGTGATAACAATCTTTGATAATTTGATTATTATCTGTTTTTCCAAGAAAAGTTGACCAAACAAAAGTAGGAAAAATTAATTCACGTTTTGAATCTTCAAATACAATTTCATCACAAGTTGGTTCTTGTGCTCCCCTATGAATATGCCCACTCATTTTTCAACTCTCATAGTATTCATCACTTGTAAAAAATAAAACTTGATTTACCCTGGTTTCATGACACCATTTATCATTTTCTATAGACATTCCATGCTTATATTTAAAACCATCAAATGCAACTAATCTATTATATTTTGATTTAAATGCAGCAATTCGTTTCCAATATGATTTATCAACCCATGGTCGCGCATGTTCAGGTAAAGCATCCTGTTCTAAATCTGGTTTTAATGATTTATACAAATTTGTTCCAAGCTCTGTACCATCTTCACCTTCATTAAGGTAGACGATAGCATTATATCCACTATCACAATGAGGCCACCACCAATTATTTTTATAATCGTTTATTTTTCGGGATTCATCATCCGCAAAAAAGATCGTATGATTAGTAACTAATTTACCTCTATCTTCAGTATCTTGACCAAAAATATCACTAAGTTTATCATGAAGAATTTCGAGACCAGGAGATGGTTTTCCATCCCACCTCCTATCTTCAAAGTATTTTGTGTTAAAGGTTTGTTTCATTAACTCTTCATCTTCTTCATCATGTTTCCAGAGAGGTGGTTGTTCTTCAATAAGAAACTGAAAAACTAAATCAGGATTTTTATAAAAATCATCCATCCAGTATATTTTTGAGTCTTCAAAATCTTCTACATGGATATTAGATAGATCGTTATGTTCCCAAATGTTCATGATAAAAAAACCTATAATAATTTACTTCTTTTCTCTTTTATTTTTTATTTTTTTGCCTTTAATAATTCCCTTTCTTTTGTTATTAAGTTTTAATCTGTTTCTCTTTTTTTGTTTTGCTGGATACACTTTTAATTTTTCTTGTCTAAGTTCTCTCCAAGATTTTCGGATTAAAACAAAAACATCTCTATCAGCCATATCTGAATCTACTACTTTTGCTACAATATCTGCAAATTCTTGCATAGATTCTCGTAGTTTTGAAACTGTCTGAGTTTCAGTAGTAGGAAGAGGACTACTTACAATCGTAACATTTTCATCTTGATCAGATGAAACGTTAAGGTTTTCTTCGGTCATAATAAGTTTCCAAAAGGATACATTATTTATTATACAGTCTATTGGTCTTTTTTTCAAGTGCAAGTACTTCTGCTCGTAAATAAACTTGATTATCTTCTATTCTATCAATCTTTTCATTAATAGTTTTTATCCAATCATATATTGGAACCTCTTCTTCCCATGTTAACTCATCTGGATACATTAATATATCAAATATTTTTCTTAATTTTCTTAACATTGAAACACATCCTCTGCTTTATCCTTTGGTAAACAAAATCCAAAAACCCATAAAATTCTATTTGTTGTTCCTTTTGTTAATGTTACTCTATGTAATAGCTCAGAAACAGGGTAAACTAATAGATCACCAGGTTCAATATCATATTCAATTCCATCTATTATTGTAATACCACCACTATCTGCTTTTCTAGTAATTATATTGCAGTGCATTGTTACTGTATTTGGATAATAAACAGGATCAATATGTTCACATATCAACCCTTCCTTAACTCCTATTCCATTTACAATTCCATTATAAAATGGTGGGGGAAACTTAAAGTGTTTTAATTTTAATCTCCATAAAATTCTTTCTTGAATTATATACGCAACTTTTGGGTATGCTATCTCAATATTTAAACTGCTATACTTTTCATCAGGACCTATCCTAGTCGTAAATCTACTTCCAGGATGATCAGGATCCATTTTGGCATCTTTATATTGGTAAGAATTTTTTCTATAGTTATCAATAGTCCACCAATTTAATATACCGACTTCTATTTTATCGGCAAAGTTTTTTATTATCTTAGGTTTCATGGACTAGAATTTAGTTTAAAATTAAATGATAGTGTAATTTTTTCAGATTTTACTGTTGGTACATGATGAGGCAAAGCACCGGGAAATATTATTATACTTCCTTCACGAATATCAAAGTCTTTTGCTTCTTGTTGGCTAAAAGTATGTCTTCCTTCCACTTTAAAAACAGAAGAGTGATCAAAGAAATATGTATTAGAATACTCAGGGTCATCTAAAATATAAATTCCAGAAAACTCAAATGGACTGTGTTCATGAATATCTTGATGATGATCTACATTATATTTGTTATACCAAATATCATAAAGTACACAGTCACAGTATGAATCATAGACATATTCATCAATTACTTCTTTACCTTTTAAAGTAAAAATCATATCATTATAAGCATCCCAAATAGATCTAATTAAACCAGTATTCTCCATTAATTTTTGATTAATGTCGCCCATATTTTCACCATAAGTATGAAACGAAGAAATAATATCACATTCCCAGTTACTGTTTTTTATATAATCATCTCCATTTGTTTTGATATCTTCTAAAACAAGAGGAAGAATATTTTTTTTAATTTCTTTATGATTATCTACATCACTCCAAAAAACGAAAGGAGAAGGAAACAAACAGATCCCACCTGTAGCTTTAGATGAATTACTCATGAGATTACCTCCGTACCATTACTAGAAACAACTTTCATATTCCAAGAGCATATTAAACGATCAGTTTTAGAAAAATTTGGTCTTGTAAAGTGGACAATTGGTGAAGGAAAACATATCAAAGATCCTTCGGAAGCAAAATCAACTTTGTATTCTGGATTGCATCCAAAAAATGAAGTAAAAAAAGGATTCATAAAAATTGTTTGTTCATGAACTGATTGATCAAAGTTAATATACAATACACAACTATATCCTATTGGTCCATGAGTATGTGGTCCATGAAATGAACCGTCAACAGAAGACTCAAACCAAGAATTAGTCATTTCAAAATATAAATCTTTATCGTCATCCAAACAGTAGTCTTCAAGGTTAATATCGTTATAGTCGTTCGGGTGAAGAACCATATCTTCAAGAACAGAAATTTCTTCTTCTAAGATCTTACAGATCTGACTACTATAACAATTTCCAGTATCACCATTAAAGTGATAATCAGTGCTTACATCAGTATCATCAGATTTAGTTTCATTTTGTTTTGAATTCTTATGAATTTTTAATAGTTTCTGTTTTTTGGTTGGCCAGTCACGCACGTTTACATGCAGTAAAGGTACCTGGAAGGCTGCATATACAAAATCATTCTCAGCATTAAAAGGTTCAACATCTACAATTTGTTTATTCTTTCTTTTATTATACAGATGCAATACAACATCACTCATTTTTCGACTCTCCAGTGTTCATTACCTCTTTTTGGTACCCAAAAAAAGTATTTTCTATTTAATGATGCTAGAAAAAACATATCATTTTCTTCAGTCTCTATTGCACAAGAATGAAATAATTCCATCTCATTAGCAAAACGATTTTTTGCTTTTTTGGATAGTGGACTTACACAAACAAACTTTTTCTTAGACATTAGTAGTTAGGTGATTAGGAAAGGTGGAATTTTTAGTATTTGTGTTTAAGTATTCATTATACTACATTTTTTGCTTTTTGTAAGCATCAACTTCCCATTGCACCCAGACAGTAGTGATCATGACTTTCCTGTTTACCCACATACTATAACACCCCCACCCGAAGGTGGAGGTGTGAGTAGACAGATTTTAAACTGTCTTAGTCGTCAAAATCGAACAGTGATGCTGCCCTGAATCTAGCCCCACCGTCATCTGTGACGAACATAAAGAGATGTGTCTTGCCCTCTGTGAGAACAGGAGCTTGATCTTCTGGGAACTTAACAGCAGTAGGCCATGAAATCGTACCAGCATCATGAGTAATTTCTAGAGTTGCACCATATACGACCCCAACTGGAACGTTTGTAAATTCAAATGTAACTCCAGCACCAACTGTTGTAACAAAGTAATTACCTTGAGAACAATCAATTACTGTTGAGGTTCCCATAGAAACTATGTTTTGATCAACAGGAGCAAGAATAGATAACTTTTGATTAACAGTAACAGTATCAGAGTTAATTGTAGGTAGTGTAGAAATACCAATAGAATTAATATTCGTCACCGTAGAGATACTTCCAGTAATAGAAGCATTACCAGAGGAAGTTACATCAACTGTTGTTAGATTTCCTGCAAGAGTTACATCTCCAGTAAAGCTAACTGTATTATCATTATATGGATAGGAGAATACAACTTGATTTACTCCACCAGATCTTCTGTAGTAAGTAACAGTATCTGCAGATTCGCCAAAAGTAAATGATGGAGAAAGGTTTCCATTGTAGGAAATACCACCACCTCTATCTGCTCTAGATCCTATCTGAATGTATCCAGTTCCCTGAGTATCACCATATGCTTCAAATCCAGCGTTATTGTTATCTCCACTCAGAACTCTTACTGTTCTATCAGAAGCATCTGAAGTGCTACCAGCAGAGATACTTCCAGCGAAATTAGAAGTAGTATTTGTAAACGTAGTTGTATTTAATTCAGTAGCAACAATAGTACCAGTAACAGTAACGGAATCAGCTTCTAATCCATTAAATACAGCAGCACCTTCTCTAAAGACTGCATCGTCAAAGAATGTAGCAATTCCAGTTGTAGCAATAAATCCACCTTGAGAGAATAATGTCTCATTTGCAATAACATTATTATTGAATGTAGATACACCAGCAACAATCAAGAACTCAGGTTCAACAGAACTAGAGAAGAACGAAACAGTACCAACTCCAGATACACTATCAACCGATCCAATAATAGAAACACCAGTTCCTACAAAGTTAATGTTAGTTGCAATACCTGCATAACTTGCACCGAATGTTGTAATACCAACGTTCTTAGACAAAGGTAATCCTTGATCGGAAAGTAGTCCAAAATCTTCCCAGATATTATCGGAAGTGTAAACCCATCCAAGAGTTCCTCCACTATCGGGTTGAGAATTAAGGACAATATCTCCAGGGTTTCCAGCAAACGTTGGTTTAGATGGAGAGTTTGTATACTTTCTAGAAATCTTATTCTCACCTTGCATAAACAAGGACTTCAATTCTACACCATCATCAGAAGAAGATGTAATCTTTTGATTAAAAATAGTTGGTCCATCAAACTCAGAAACAATATTTTTCTCAGAACCACCTTCAACTTTTAGAGATCTTGTAACTGTAATCTCAGAAGATACTTGAGAATCAAATCCTGCTTGATTTCCTGTAGTAACATCCTGACCAGTAATAGTAATGATAGGAGCATCAAATACATCTTCTCTACCAGTTGTAGAGTTAAGTTTCTTATTACCAATAAAGAAGTTACCATCACTGTCCATTGCAGTAAATGCAACGACACCACCATTTTGCTTGTTAGCCTGTGCAATAAAGATCTCTCTCTGATCAAGAACTCTATCTTGTCTATCAGGTAAACCTGTAGAGTAGTTACCAGGACCATAACCAAGATATTCAAATGTATGACCAGAAGCACGAATAATAGAGTTTCTTCTCAATTCCATCGGAATTGGTTTAATCCTCCTTACAACATCACCAGAAGCATGTGTTCCTCTTATAGATCCAAGTGATCCTCTAAAGACAGTAATGGGGTTTCCATCTACAGATTCTTTAATTCTGAAGATTTCATCATTGATCTGTAAGTAATCACCAATCTCAAAGTCATAATTACTTAGATTATCAATAGAAAGTGTTGTCGCATCTGCTGATGTAATAGCAGCACTTAATTCTGCAGTTACACCACCATACTGATCGATAAGTCTACCACCAATATTTTGATCAGAAAGACTAATTAAACCACCCCTAGAAGTGAATCCGTTTCTAAATGCTCGGATTGTTCCTAATGCATTTGGTACTGTTGTTCCAACTCCGACATTAACTTCAAAAGTATTCTGACTTGTAATTCTGGTAACAATGTGATCTTTATTGTAGCCAGCGTCGTTAGCACCAGCAAGTCGAATCTTGTTGTCTTCTGATAATCCATGATTAGCCACCGACGTAAAGCTTACAATGCCCGTTATATTATTATAAGAAAGTGATGAGATACCGATCGTAGGTCCAAGATTATATGCCTTAGAACTTAAAAGATCAGTTATACCAACACCAATAGTGTTGATTCCAGAAATAGTATCAGCAGATTCTACAAAAATTTGGTCAGGATATGTGGTTGTGATACCAGTAACTCTATAGAGTGTATTATACTGCGAACTATTACCTCCAATATCGGTAATGTAGATAACATCACCAGTATTATCATAGATTGCATCAACATTTACAGTAGCAGTTGTAAATCCAGTTGTTGTTGCTGTTCCAGTAACATTCAACTTATCTCCAGTAGAATATCCTTGGCCACCATCCATGACTTTAATACCAGTCAAGGATCCAGCACCATCAATAGAAACTACACAAGTAGCATTAGTACCAAAAACAGTTCCAGAAGTTCCTACTAAAGTAGCATTATAAAGAACAGTACCGCTACCAGATCCATATCCAGCACCAGGACTATCAATACTCAGTTTAGTAATCCTGTTCAACCCATGTTCAACTTCAGTAAATAATGTATGAGCAATACCAGAAGAAGGTGTAGATACAATATCAGTAATAGCGATACCGATATTTACATCATCATATAATTTCGTAATTGATTCTTTAGTAATACTCTTTTGAGTATCATTGACTATAACATTACCAACTAACTCTGATTCTGCAAATGATTTTGTAGAGTCAGGATCTGATTTTGGATTATCCTTATTGATCTGAGGATATAGGAATTGAACTGGTTGAACGTAATTATCAGTATTGAATGGGGAAACAATAGGACTATTAGAGGCACTTAAAAGAATTAAGTGATAGATACCATCCTGTTCATCTTTAATATAATTCTGAATTTCTTCAGAACGATAGATCACATATGTTCCAGGTAATTGATACTTTGTAAAGTATGGAAGATTAGTATCTCTAGTGTTAGGATCACTAGTAAATGTCCCAGGATCAGTTGCTAATGTATAAGTAAAAGTCTTTTTATCTGGAACAGTAGCTACAAAGAAGATACCATTATATCCTAGAGAATCTGTACCCTCTTCATTTCCAACACTCTTGATATTTCTTATTCTGATGGTATCGCCAACAGTTAAATTATGTGGTAGTTCAGATGTTAATGTAACTGATGTTCCAACATATTCTGCATTAGCAATGAATCTAGGATTTCTAAGTTCTGTACTATCATTAAGTACCTTAGATGAAATACTAAAATACTTTTCATTATCAGTACCAGTTACACCACTAGATTCCTGAAGAACATATCCTTCAATAGGTGGTCTAGAGGTGACGGGATTATCTTTAGGAATAACATATCTTAAGCGATAAATTCTGTCTAGAAGGCCTCTAGTATCAGGAGTTCTTGTGAAGTAAGATCTAGGAGTAGCAGTTGCTGTTAAGTTCTGGATCAAACCAAAGAGATTATTATCGTCAGATTCTGCAGAAACAGATAAGTACCACTGACTATTAGAAGCATCCCATTGTATTGGGTGTCCAGTATCTCCTGGAGACTTATCAGAAACTCTAGAAACTACTTTTACTGTGCTAGTTTCATTAGAGTAAATTACAGTTTCTTGGCCAATCAAAGCATCATTCAGAGTCTTAGCAACTTGAATCTGATTACCAGAGAGACCTGTTGTAATTGCATAATAGATCTGACCACTAACCAATCCATCAGGGATATGTCCAGTATCACTAAAAATTCTTATAGATTCTCCATTTGTAAGAGAATGTGTTTCAGTAAAGGTAAAGACATTAGAGGTAATTTCATTAGAAATACCGTTTGTTTTCTTAGTTACAGTAAACTCCTTCTCAAAAGAAGTTTCTGTCCCAGGCATCACAATTTTAGCAGAGAATGTAGAAGTAATACCTGCTGTAATAACATCAACTTTAATTGCATCCTCAGGTTTTGTACCGATTCTATATCCGTCGATAACATTATTTGGTTTCTCTGCTTCAACTAATTTTTCATAGAGGTAAAGATATGAGGTTGTTCCGATTCCTGCAGTTCTATCTACATCAAAAGAAACAAATTCTACGTTTACATCGTCAGCAACATTTTCTTGTGGTGGAATGGTATGAGTGATATAACCAACATCATCTTTAGTAAAGGATTCTGCACGGAATCCTCTAGCAACAAGAGATTTAGCTCCAAAGTTTGAGTTGGAGTTAGTTATAGAAAGATCTCCACCCGTTTCTGATAAGAAGTGAACTGCATAACCAATACCGAAGACAGAAACAACCTGAATAACAGCATTGTTACTAGCTTTGATGTGGTAGTTTTCATATGATGGTTTATATCTTGCTCTGGAATCACTGAACAGGTTTGCTACTGTTGAAGAATCTTCATACGATCCTGTCGTTTCATCATACTTAATGAAAGCATTATTATCTTTCTGTAACCCGATTCCGGTAAACTGGGCAACAACCATAGATTTAAAGCCATCTGCTTTATCTCCATCAGCGTGCATACCACAAGTACCATATACCGATCTCAGAGAGATGTTAAAGATATATGGAGATGCTGAAGTTACAGTATCAGTAACAATAGTAAGAGTTGCTTCAGCAATATCTGATACTGAAGGTAATGCTGTGATAGGAGAAGATGGAGATTTATATTCAATCTCTGTGGGGTTATTCTTCTCGCTAACGACAAATTGTCCTGTATATCCGTTTACAGATACACCAGAGATTTGAATAGGAGTGTCTACGTCAAGACCATCCAATTCTTCAGCCAGAGTAACAGTAATGGTACTCGAAGATGTTTCACCATCACCTGCTCTGATACTAGAGATTCCTACTTCAGCACCCCTAGAACCAACAATCCTATATTCATCAATTTTTGCTTCAATATCTAAAGGATCTTCAACAGTTTCAGGTTCAATTTCTCTACCAGAAGTAGAACCATAAACATCACCAATCTTCTGATAGTAAATATCAAGATCAGTTACTTGAGATTCATAAGTTAAGAGGTCGTCGTTGATATTTACTTCATTCTTACCATCAGCATACTCAAAACAAGTAAGTTTATGGTGAGAGAAGTTAGGAATAAATGTATTAGTAGTGAAATCTTTGTAGCAAATCGCATTTGGATCAGCATCAAATAAAGAAAACTGCCACATATAACATGCGCCAGTTAAACGGAAAATTGCAGCTCTATCAATATTATCATTTTCTGGATCAGGTACATATCTTGGTCTAATCTTGGTCTTTCTTAAATCAAGACCAACAATAGAAGTACCACGAGGGACAATAACACCACCGTAAATACTATTCAGTTTATAGAGTATATTGTTCTCTGATAAAACATCAAAGTTAGTATTTCTATCCAGAGGAGATAAATCTTCTGTAGTATCTCCTGCTCTGGTAAAGTATGTTCCAGAAACTTCAGATGTAAGAAATCCTGGTCTGTTATCAACAATATGCTCACCAGGATATAATAAGATTGTTGTTTTTCCAAATCTATCGTTTTCTCTTCCTTCTTGATATGAAAACCTTGCGGATTCTATCAGTGCTCTTTGAATAGTTTTGAAAGGTCTTGCTAAGGAGTTACCTTGGTTTTCAACGCTATCCGTAGAGTCTAAACTAGAAGGATCTACATAAAGGATCTCTCCTTTTGTGTTTTTGAGAAAATTATCTAAGCGACTAAGACCCATTGTATTTCTCTGTTAAGACTATTCTATGATCTATTTATCGCTTCCATTCTTGAGGATTCCACATAATATTCAGAGTTTTATCAAAGGTAAGAAGGAATCTATGCTTACGGGACCTATCCTTCCATTCTCCTTCTAATCCCTTCACAGAACCTCTAGAATGTTTTGTTCCATCAGCGTAATAGAAATCTTTTTTTGAATCTGTTAATCCATAGTAATCAAAGTTACAAGCCCTGTAGATAGTTCCGCTGTGAATATTAGCGTCTGCATAACTCAAAATAGATCTAACGTTAGTATCTTTTCTGAATTGTTTGATACACCTACTAACAAACCATGATGTAATATTATATTCGTTACTTTGTATTTCAGGATCTATGCATAATCTTGAAAGTTCAAATAGACCCTGTTGTTGATCACGTTCTAAACCAAATGCACCTACTCCAAGCTCTGGAACTGGGAACCCAGTAAAAATGCAAACCCCAAGACACCCGCCAATCCTAAGAGGACATTCCCATCCACTTTGCTTAAAAAGTCCATAATTGTACCCCGATTTAAAGTCTTTTGACTCATTTGTTAGATAGTGATGATGATAAAGGAGATCTTTGCAGGAATCTTTATCCACTCTATCTATATAAAAATTTGACTTCACTTAAGTAATATTACTCAGGTTGTTCGGATTCTAACATATACTCTACTGTAGTTGCAATATCTTCCATAGCATCACGAAGAAAAGGTTGAGAACCAGATTCTTGCCTCATTTTTTCGGTATCATCACATAAACTCCAACGCCATTGATTTTGAATTGTTGAATACCAAAGGTTAATTTTCATAACAGTATGAAAAGAATACTTAAGAAAGGATTTGAACCTTTACGAGTTTCCTCACTTGGATTTAAACCAAGAGCGTCTGCCGATTCCGCCACTTAAATAGGTTGGATTTGTTGTTTTGGATTGGTCATTCCACCATTCCCAACAAATCCATTAGAAGAAGAAAATTGTTTTGGATTGGTCATTCCACCATTCCCAATTAACTTCGTAACTAGTAAACAGTTATGGATCGATTATTCTATCGTTCCCTGTAAACTAATTGCTATAAATTGATTCCATATCCCTGCTCCACTATCTCCGGCGCGCTTCGTATACTCGGATCAAAGGAGCAGCACATGTAAAACCAACCTAATACGAGATGTCTAGTGCCCCAGACAAGTCGGTTCCTCTCATGAAGAGAGGAAAGCCAATTAACGGACTTGAACCGTTGACCACGGCTTTACAAAAGCCGTGCTCTACCAACTGAGCTAAATTGGCGCTCGCACTTATTTAGTGCAGTACGAGTAGGGAGACTTGAACTCCCACGAGATTAATTCTCAACAGATTTTAAGTCTGGTGCGTCTACCGATTCCGCCATACTCGTAAGACATTACACTTATTAGTATGCTTGCTATGGGGCATTTTCTAAACCCTAACATACTAACAGTTTGTAATGGAGCAAGAGAGTAACCAACTCTCAATCACAGTGTGGTTAGCACCGTCGCGGGCGGACTCATCCCCCGTCACAGTAGGACTGCTGGGATTTGAACCCAGGTCACACCGTTATAAGCAGTGGGCCTTAACCATTAGGCGACAGTCCCAGGAAAGAAGGAGTTACCCTCCATAACCAAATAATTTCTTACTATGCAGGAATCATCGGATCAGAATAAGCAATCATTTCATCAGGAACAACACTGTTTACAAACTCAAGAACATTCATGAATTCATCAATAGTATCACACGATAATACTTTTTCGTCACCCTGATCGGAGTACATATAGAAAGTCTTACGCATGGGATCAATAACAAAACGGGCAAGGAATTCGTCTTGAGGCATCGAGTGTGCTCTGTTGATTACCTTTATATTATAGTGTGTCCTAACGTGGGCGTCAACCCCCCTAGGACGGTTCTGGAGTTGGTTGTGGACCTCTCTTATCATAGTCCCATCCAGAAATTGAGAACTGATCGGTTCCTCCAGGATATTCTGCCGGTGTTTGACCTTCGTATTCAACGATCAAAGGTTCTCCATCAATTCTAGAAGCTTGGATTACATAATAACAATCAATTCTAGAAGCATTTCCAGATTTAATTTTGATAACTTTACCCCATTCAATTGTATCAACAATCAAATCCTGTGATGTACGAATTTGAGTTAAAGTTACCGTAATAGATTCAGGATCAATAAGACCATCCCAATACTCAGGAAGAGTAATTACATTTTTATCTGTAAGTCTCCCACGGACATACACACCTGCCTCTGGTCCTTCCATACAGATGTGTCTGAGACGATAATTCTCTTTGTTAGGATGCTTAATATCAAATCCTTTCCAAGCTTGTTGATTAATAACTCCAGTAAATGTTGCTGCAGTTACATTTGAAGAAACCTGAAGGTTATCAAACTTTCCATTTACTTGAAGCCAAAGAGGACAGGCGTCTTCTGGATATTCATCATCTCCTGTTGTAGTTCTATGAATATAGTCAAAACTAGGATGTGGTGTTCCTACAACAGCACCATCACAATTTTTACTACCCCCAGGTACTTTGGGTTCTGTAGGTAAAGATACTTCGCCAGCCATAATTAATCCTCCGTTTGTCTTACATCATAGTGGTATCCAGAAACAGAATATTCATCATTGTTTCCTGGATAATCTTCGGGTGTTTTTCCTTTGTATTCTGGAATTAGTTTTTCTCCATCACTTCTTTCAGCAAATACATGATAATAACAGTTAATTGGCATACCACCTTTTGCTTGTAAGTAGATGTAATCATCATCAATTCGTTTGATTATAACGTCTTGATGAGCTCCTATTGGTTGTAACTGAACTGTAATAGAATCTTTATCAACAAATTTTTTCCAATAAGAAGGTAATGCAATCTTATCTTTATTCTTTACCTTTCCTCGGATATAAACGTCATTATAAGGTGCTTCTGGGCAAGTATGACGTAATCTATATCCTTTTTTAGATGGGTGTTTAATATCAAAGTTCTTTTTTGCAGCAAGAATATGACCACCACACTGAGACTTTACATTTCCAAGAGCAACGATATCTCCAGCAGCATTAATAGCACCACTACAACTGATATTATCATCAACATCTAGTGGGCCAAGAGCAGCAGTCGGACCATTAACAGCCAGTGAATATGGTGAATTATTTACTGGCCTACAACAAGGAATAATTCCCAAAACTATAGGAGTTGGAGAGTCACTATTCTTTAGTGGTCCAATCATAACTGTAGCAGCAGGTAAGATTGGAGGCCAAGCACCATCATCGCCTACAACTAACGCGCCTTCAATATAAGCGGATCCACGTTGTTCTAAAGGTCCTACACCTAGAACCCAAGGACTTCCTTCACCAACAAATAATCTTTTACCTACTGTTAAGTCAGGTACATTCATAATTCATCTCCTATTAGAATAAAGGCATTTCGCCACTTTGTTGTTTCTCAAAAGCTGTTGCAAATTTACTAGGATTAGTTTTTGTTCTTCCGTCTACACAGTCAATAAGACCACCATAAATGTTCATGAGACCCTCTCCAACTAATTCACATATACCAGATGAAACTATTTTTGCTCTACTCTTAGATTCTACAGTAAAGTTCTTTGTATAGCAACTTATTGCTTCATTTCCATCGATAGTAATTATACCATTCTGGTTATCAACACCAGATGCAATTATATCTACATTTTTACCAATTAATTTGATTCTACCATTCGGCGCATTTATAACAACATCACCATTTATAGCATCTACAAAAAATGCAGGTAATTCATCAGGGACATCATCACCACATTTAATTTGATGAGTTGCTGGAGTTCTTTGAGTTGTAAATCCCTTACGACCGTCATCAGCATCGAGAGACATATAATGACGATAATCAGATCCAGATCTGAGCATTACCGCAGACTGAACATCATCTTTATGAAGATGACCAAATTTTATTTCACCATCTTTTTGACCATATCGAAGTGTATGGTAGTTTCTTTTTTTAGACATTAATCAATAGCTCTTACAGCAGAATTCGGTTTACCTTTTTCATAGAAACCACTATCAGCACTAGATCCTGATGGATCTGGTCTATTAGTTCGGTTGTTAACACAATCAACAACAGATATAATTCCTCTATTATCTCTATCAAGAGAATTAAGAGCAATTTTTTCTAGATCACCATCACCAATTCTTTGAATATCAAACAAAGGAATTAATTCTTGATTAAATCCCGTGCGAGTATTTATGCGTACTTTAGGAGTATCTGTAAATCCGCAACCTTTTTGTACCACATTAACTTTAGCAATAGTACCAAAAGGTCCTAATTCCATAGAAAGTTTTGTACCATGAGAAGGTTCTAAGTAAATTTCATCACTTGGATCAAAGTTTACACCAGAATTTTTTATAAGAATTTGTTTTACACATAGTCTAACACCATATTTTCCATCACCAGTTGATGGAGAACCTTCTGTATCACCACCAGTTCCAAATCCAATATCACTAAGTTCATCACCATCTGGTAAAGGAGGGCATTTTGGTGTTGTTATAGTAACTGTTTGATTTACTGATTGCAATCCACCAGGTGTGAATATATTTTCTTGCGAAACTCCATCATTAACATCTTTTTCATCATCACTTTCTGCATATCCAGTAACAGGAGAAGGAACATAAAGTTGAGATCCTGCTAAAACCGTGATAACGTTTCCTGGAGGAATTGGAGATGAAAAATTACCGTCAGGATCAATAAAATATGTGTCGCATCTGCTAGCCCATTGTCTACCATTTGCACCTAAAGATCCATCACTCTCTTTAAGATATCCATATCCAGAATTAATAACAGCAATATCTTTTAATACATTATCTTCGGAAGCAGATCCTTTAGGAACAACTCTTACTGTTGTAGTTGTAGTAGATTCTCCATCACTAGTGGTCAATATAAAAGTTTTTGGTTGTGTAAAATTATCAAAGCATGTAATTCCAGACATTTGCGACTCATCCGCACCAAAATTACTGTTAATTATAGTTTTCCCGTCAGAATTCCATTCTATACAAACAGTACCATCAGCTTTTGGTTTAAAAGGTGTTACCTTTATAGTATCACCATCATTTATAACAGTTTTAGACCCATCTTCATCATCATCTCGTTCATTAGTTTTGCGTTTAGTGGGATCATTAACTCCAAATGCAGGTTCATCATCATCATCATCATCTTCTTCTCTATTATCAGGAGATCCAATAATTGCTTCTAAATATGCACCATTTCCCCTTCCAGTAGGATCTTGTATAGCGATTGTAGGTGGTGATCTATATCCACTACCAGGTCTGATAATCTCAACACCAAGTATTACTCCATCTTCACCAATGATTACATTACCTTCTGCTCCAGAACCACCTCCGCCAATTACTTTAATAGATGGAGGTCCAGATAGAACAGGACCAACATCACAACCACCACCAAAGTTACTAAGACTAGAACTAATTCCATCAACTACATTAGAAACAGAGTCTCCAGCAGATTGACCCGCTGCACTAATAGCATCAATTACTGATTTAGCAGTATCAGCCATATTAGTACCAAAGTCACTAGCGTCCTGAATTCCTTTACCGAGACTCCACTGCTCGGTTTCTGGACAACTGTAATCTTCCTGGCAGGTAAATGCTGCGCCAAACTGAAGAATATTTTCAATAAAACCAAGAATTGATCCTATTGCTCCAGCGATACCACCAGTAACTGCTCCAATAATACTTTGAACACTTTCTAAAATACCACTAATCCCACTAACAAGACCACCAAGAATATTACCCATCAGGTTTCCCATCATTCCGCTGACGAAACATTCGGTTGTATTAACGATCTTACTCGCCATACCATCAACCACACCACCAATTAATTCTAAAAGACCTGCAATAACCTTGTCGAAAAGACAAGATAACAGATCCATAACTGTATTTCCAGCGGCATTTAATTTTTGATCTTGATTGGGAAATACTAATGTATAAGCATCTTTAGAAAGATTTTCAACCGTGCGAATAGTAAATCCTCTTATTTTATTAATAACACTTTTTACAAGACCCGTTATTTTTGAAGTTAATGAGTCAATAATTTTATTAATTCTTTCTTGAACGCCATTTACTTTACCATTTACAGCCATGACCCATCCATTAGAAAGAGACTGCAATCTTTGCAGTTCTCTCATATGTTTCATGACTTCAGTTTTTATAGTTGACTGACCATCATCTTTATTACATCTTGAAGTTTGTCTCAAAGCAGATGGATCTTCACCATCCTCTTTTTCAAGACTACTAGCAGTCTCTACAACATCTTCTCCTACTGCAGATGATTTTATTACTGATGCTGTCGGACCTGAAGGTGAATTAGGTTTTCCAGAAGGTCCTGAGGAAGGTTTTTTAGTAACGGGATCAATAACTTCTTCAGGACTCTCCTTAATGTGAGTCATTGGTACTTTGTCTTCAGGACCATATCCATCTAATGGTTGACCCTTATTACATGTATCAGATATATAACGTTCAACAGGACTAAAAGCTGTTTGGTTATATCCAAGAACACCCATGATCACAGGTTGTTGTGCATCATGACCATCTAAGAAAAAACCATAGACCATGGTCCCTTGAGTTAAATTAGCAGACTGACTTGCTGCACCACCTCCACCACCTGCAGTAACTGGATACATGATGCTAGCCCAAGGCAAGTCTGCATCTGGTAATTCAGGTTGTCCACATTCAATCTCATGGTACCCAAAAATTCGGACTTTATATCTTTCCCCAGGACCATTTACTTCCCCAGGTTCTTCTCGTCTACCGGTTTGATTATCAACGTAATTAGCTTCCTCAGGAATTTGACCGATCCACCAAATGAATCCGTCTTTCCCGAGAAAATTACGTTTTACTAAGTCCTGATCTAAACTCATTTTCTATTAATCGTCGTATACTAAACACTCTGGTTCTGAAGGATTTTGATCACAAAACAATTCCAATGGAGAAGGGTCGTGATGATCTCCTTCTTCAATTTCCTTCTTGTGATGCTCAACATAATCTTCCAGTTCATGCAGTTCGCCTTCGATATGACGACGCATTTGAGGATTAGTTGTGGGATCCTCCAGGATCTCCTGATCTTTTTTGATGTGTGCTTCGATGTTTTCCATATTTGTTTAGTTTTTTTCTTTTTGTTCTGGGAGAGAATCTCTTACTAGGGTTATACTAGAGTGACAATCGCTAGGCGTCAACCTGTGACATATACTAGCAATCATATAACTACCAGAACTTTGTTGATTTGGTTTTCTGGCTTTAGATTCTTGCAAATCTGGGAACTCGCAGTGAAGCATTTGTCCAGCACGTAAATCAAAATCACCTAATATAGTTATATGAGTTTTTATTGAGAAAATCTCAGAATACCTCATAGAAGACTGAACTAGGATATTTTCAGCATCAAATTGAGGTGATTTTGGGTCTGCTTTTAAATTTCCAACCTGTTGTTTCGGTGTTATACCCTGTGGTTGGAATCCAGTATCTAGAGTTTGATAAAAATATCTAGTAGGAGAACCTTGTGTCGTAAACTCCGAACTAACTAGAGATTTTGCATCATCTGCGGCAAGATCTAAATTTTCCTGCTGTTCCTCTAGATCATATTCTTTTGTTTTCCACTTGAGTGATACAAGATCAAAGTACACTGTTTTATTATTATAGGCACCCATCATCATATTCGTTTCAATATCAATATTCTTATCAACTTTATATGTTTGAATTTTACGATATCCTACCTTAGTTAAAGAACTATTCGTATAGATATATTTTTTTTCTGGTTTAACAGAAAGTAATTTGTCGATCGATTTAAACTTAAATCCATCATGAGTTTCAAAAAATAAATATCCAGCCTGGTGTCCAATACCAGAATCTGGATTTGCTTTTGCCGATAACCACGTACATACTTTAAAAGGTTTCCAAGTATTTCCAATAAATCTATATGGTTTTAAAGTAGGATCTATTTCAACCTCTTTTTTAGTTCCCAATCCTTCTGGAGCAGCTGTAGTTAAAATAGTATCAATACTATCAGATATTTTTCCACTATATGATTTTCGTATTCTTACCTGTTCATTAGTAAGATATTCAAGACTACAAAGTTCAAACTGAAATACATCTTTTTGTGTTCCTGGAACTCCAGAAATCACTTTATTAACATATAAACATGATTCCCCAGTAAAATTTAGTTCACCTTCATTAGGATCACTTATTTGCACGTCTACTCTACATCCACCACGAACAGGAAGACCATCTATAACTCCATTTAAAGGAGTTTTGTTCTCTGGATCCATTCCACCAGTATCAACAAAAACAGCAGTCATCGTTACTGCATTTGCTAATACATCCTCATAGTATCTTATCTCAGGAATACACATACTAATATCAATAGGATCTTTTTTACTATCCCTAGGAGGATAAATTTTAAATAATTTTATCTTTCCAGTTGACTGGTTGTTTCCTTGTGTTGGTGAATTAGTCATTAGTAAAATGCAGCCTGAGAGACAATATCATTAATATCTTTATTTAACGAGAATAGAGGCATTACAGAATTTTTCTTTCCTGTATTTGTAGCCATTTTTCTTTGTGGTGCAGAATCTTGTTGTGGGGGAGGCATTAAAATAATTTGAGTACTTGGTTCATCATAATGTGCAGATTCTTCTATTTGATATACTTTAGTATTTACATTTCCGAATGAAGCAGATTTAGGTTCTTGAATCATATTTTTTCCAACAGATCCAGACCCTCTACCAAAAGAACCACCAAAAGTACCACC
>Ga0181402_1000074_pt1 | contig 32030 bp, 28 predicted proteins | sample 25SPOviralmetaG_FD_130131 | JGI IMG/M metagenome (GOLD analysis project Ga0181402, IMG submission 130131) | Marine viral communities from the oligotrophic San Pedro Time Series (SPOT) site, San Pedro Channel, CA, USA - 25 SPOT_SRF_2011-08-17 | ecosystem: Environmental > Aquatic > Marine > Strait...
ATAATAGTTCATCCAATCTGATTCTTTAACTTCTAATTTATAGGTAGGACGACGTCCAACAATTCCAGTTAATGCCGCTAACTCTTTTTTACCAAGTCGCTTTTTTTTATTATGAAATAAGACTTTTTTCCCAATATATGATTTTCCAGTGGGTTTGTGTGTAACTATATAAACGAAACCGAATGTATTTTCTGGAAATTGAGTGATGTCCCCTATTTTATGCGTTTTATAGGTCCAACTCATATGTTTGTTTTAAAGTTAATGATAAATATAACTAAAAACTATTAAATAGACAAGGAATTTTATCCTGCAGATATTTTTAATGTACCTCCATCATTCCAAAGTTGACCAGCATTTGCAGGATCTGATATAGGTAATCCTCTCATTATTACAACAGAAGTTCCGCCTGCTGATCCACTTACTGTGAAGTTATTAACATGAGTTGTGCATGCGGCATGGGATGCAATATTTGATCCAATAATAAATGATTTACAATGGTCTACAGTATTTTGATCTCCACCTAAGATACCACTGTAATCTGCGCCAGAACAAATTTCATTATTACTACCCGCACCAATAAATCCATAATCCGCTGATGCTGAATTTCTACTACCTCCACCTATTACAGATACAACACTTCCACTAGTTGCATTAAATTGACCACCTCCAATAAAATTACAATTACCTGCTATAATATTAAAGCATCCACCTGCTATTGTACCGCCACTTCCAGTTGCAGTATTACGTAGTCCTCCAACTATTGCATTATAACTACCAGTTATACAGTTTTTAAATCCTGATCCAATAAAGTTATGTTGGCCTGAGTCTCCTGCTATAATACTATTTAGACTACCCCCAACTATAATAGATCTTGCACCTGATGCTGTGTTAAAGGTACCTACACCTATTAATGAAAAATTACCATCAATAATACAATTTTGACAACCTCCAATAATAGCATTACAAGATCCAGTAGTGAAATTTGAATGACCGCCCACAATAGATGAATGTTTACTACTTATTGCATTACTTTGACCACTTCCTATAAAGTTTAAACCCTCGTTTGATCCATCGTTTATTGCATTTAAACAACCTCCTACTATAACATTCTTTCCCAATTGAGCAACATCAGTCGACGGAGAATAAGATGAAATTGTATTTTTAATTCCTGCTCCTATAAATGAATTATTTTCACTACCAACATTACCAGTGTATGAATTAGATATACTATTACAGGTACCACTTACAATACTATTACCTCCTCCACCATCTGTTTGGATGCAATTGCAAATCCCTGCAACTATAGCACCATGGCTAGAAAAGGGACCAGTACTACTAAGGAGGTTTCTAGCTCCTCCTACTATAACATTACCTGTACCATTACTAATAGTTTGTAGACAACCACCACCTATAAAATTAAAATATTCATAACCAGACACAGTATTGCCTTTACCTCCTACTATAACATTACATCCATAATACGTGCTTATCGAGTTACCACATCCACCTCCTATAAAATCATGAGCTCTAACAACACCACCACTCAAGCTATTTAATTGACCACCCACGATAGATGAGTGGTTATTATTATTTATTGTATTACCTCGACCACCACCTATAAGGGCACCACAAGATAAGTCTATTAAATTATTAAAACCTGTTACTATTGCAGCATATTTAACTTCATCTACAGAAGTACTATTACTAGCTGTTATATTATTATTATCTCCTGCCCCAATAAAAGCACTAATACCACCTGAGCCAATATTGTTGTTTTGACCACCTCCTATCATTCCTGCATAACCTGCTACTGAATTGCAACTACCACCAGCTATAGTTCCATAACCATTAGAAACTGTGTGGCAACCACCTCCAAGTATTGCTCCATATTGACCACTAACTGTATTATTTCTCCCACCAAATATACTTGAATAATTGTTTGATACAGTATTACTAAATCCACCACCTATAATGTTAAATGATCCTCCTACTGAATTTTGTCCTCCTCCCACTACTGTTTGATGGCTATAATTAGATACAGTATTACAACAACCACCACCTACAAAATTGTAATCACTTGTATATCCATTAGCACCATTATTTCCACGACCCCCAACAATGACATTATAATTTCCTCCACTTGAAGTATTTAATAATCCTCCTACAATAATATTATTACTACCAGATATAGAATTTCTACAACCTGCACCAATAAATGAACCTAAATCAGTGCTTCCAGTGATGATATTACATATCCCACCTACTATAACTGATTTGTTAGAAGAAATAGTATTTTTAGATCCTCCTCCTATAAAAGAACAATTTAATCCAACATTGCTTGAAGTTATATTATTACAACTTCCACCTACAATTGAATTATAACATCCATCGATTATATTTTTTTCACCACCACCAATGAAACTTTTGTTACTAGAAAAAGATCCTGAAATTTTATTCTGGCAGCCTCCTACTATAGTTGTTGTATTATCATTTAAACCAATAATATTTCCAAATCCTCCTCCAATAAAGGCACATGCACTTCCATTTTGTATTTGGTTAGATATTCCACCAACAATAGTATCATTAGAAGATGATATTTGGTTGCATTGTCCCGCTCCTATAAAACTATAAAAACCACAAACAGTATTTTTACATCCTGCTAAAATAGTACTTAAACCTTGGCAAATTTCATTATTAATTCCTCCTCCGATAAAACTATTAGAATTATTTTTTAAACAGTTACAACCACCTGCAACAATAGCACCTCTAAAAGCACAAACAACATTTAACTCACCACCACCTATAAATGAACAATTACATACTGCTAAGTTAGACCTTCCACCTGCTACTACACTAACATTACCACAAGCTGTATTTTCGCAACCGCCACCTACAGTGCTAAAAGCCCCAGAAGCAGTATTTCTAACTCCACCTCCTATAAAACTACATCCTCCAGAAGCTACTTGAGAAACCCCACTAACAATAGCGGCATAATCCGCAGAACTTGTATTTAAAAAACCAGCTCCAATAAAGGCATTGGTATTAGTAGCTGTATTTCTAAGACCACCTACTATAGTTGAACGGTTTTCTTCTATTAAATTTAATTCTCCTCCTCCTATAAAAGAAAGACACCCGTTAATTGTATTAGTTTGTCCACCAACTATTACACTTTTACATCCTGAATTCGCAATAGTATTATTAGTTCCAGATCCTATAAAACCAAAATCAATAGATACACGATTAAAATTACCATTTATTATAGAAGTATTACAAGAAAAATTTTCAAGACAATTTGTTAGTCCTGTTCCTATAAAACCATATCTTGATGAGGATATGTGATTTCCTGATCCATTTATTATAGAAGAATATTGTGTGCATGTACATACATCACTACCTGAAATTTTATTAGCATTTCCAGATCCTATAAAACCAAATTGTGAGGAAATAAAACTTGTTTGTGGTGTTCCAATAAAATTATTACAAGCATTATAATTACTTGCAGATATTACATTTGTAGCTCCACCCACTATTGATGATTTAGAACCATTAATAATACTATTACTATTACCTCCTACAATATTGCTAAATGCTGTATCACCAAATCCAGCAGATGAAGTTATTGCAAGTTTTGTTCCTGCACCTATAAAAGAGCAATCTCCTGATGCTGTGCTAAGGGTACCTCCCCCAATAAAAGTATGACAAATAGAAGCATTTATTTTATTAGTAGTACCAGAAGCTATAGCAGAACAACAACCTTGATTATCAAAATTGCCAAATTTATTAGGAATTATATTATTATTACTAGATCCTGTTTTGTAAACAGTAAATCCACTTTCTTCTCCATCAACAATACTACTAGTAAGCATTTTAAACACATCACCTGTAGTATCATCATATGCAAGAACATAATCTCGTGGTTGTTCTAGTAACTCATTTGAGCTAATCCCTACAGAACCTGTTATCTTAAAAGATCCTGATACCGAAATATCGTATGCTGCCTGATTAGTAGATGAAAAGGCATCAACAGATTGTGAGACGTGCCATGAATGAACAACATCACCCTCTACTATTTGACTTTTATATTTTAATTTTTGTGCCATTTTACTTGGTGTTTATTATAAATATAAACTATCTATCTATATTTACTAAAATTGTAGTATCTGTTGTAGGAGATGATTGTAAAGGTTGAGCTAGTTTACCAACTGCTAATAATTGAAAATCTCCATCATATAACCCTACAGTTGTAATATAAGGTTCAAAATATGAACTTGTTACAAATCCTAATGGAACACCAATAGATGCCGTATTTTCAAAATTAAGATTACTTCCTGAGAATACTGTTGGGATTGTACTTCCTGTTATTGCACTTGGGTTTAATGTGTAGTTAAATTCATTTTCATCTATGGTACATTGATATTGTGTTTCAAATAATTTATAAGAACTAGAAAATGACATTGTAACATTAGATCCAGAAACAAAGGATTCAATAAAATCAATTCTAGGTACTCTTGTTATTCCGTATTTCGATGATCCATAAACTGCGGTACCATATAAAGCTTCACTTGCATCTCCCTCCGTTTCTGAGTCAAATAAAGTTATTATACCGTGTTGGTATATAATATTACCATTCATATATTCATATGGAGAAGATGGGGAATTAGGGTGTAACCATAATAATCTTCCTTCACCATCATCTTTAATAGAACCACTTATTCCTTCTAAGTAAAAAGAATTTGGTTGAATATAATCTCCAAATAATTTAGATGGAATTGATATTACACCTATTATACTATTTGAAGATGTTGGGAATGTTTTACTAGGCCAAAGAGTTGTTTGTTCGTAGTTATAAAAATTTGTTTGTTGGATTCCACCTATTAAAGTATTTCCTGCCTCATTAGCCCCTAAAAGAACACTAGATGTAATTGCATCACTTGTAAAACCAGCACTACTAGTTAAATAGTTTGAGTAATAAAGTTGTTTTATTGAATCATAAATTAATACAGAAGGTACTTGTGAACCAGAAATAGTTCCTGATAGTTGGCTACCTGATATTAAGTAATCCCCTTTACTACCTGTAAATCTATTAATGCCTACATTAGATCCAGTTAGGATATCTCCACCTTTAAAATAAAATCCTTTATTTACTTCAAGAGGTGATACTATTAAGTCCTGTGAATTGAATTGTTTGTAAGCGCTCATTCATTTTAGAAATCTAGTTTTACTCGTATTAGAGCTTCTTTTGTAAAATCTTTTTGTATGGGTCTTGATAATTTAGCTACTGCTAATAAATCATTTGAATCATTATACATCCCAACTGTAGTAGGGAAGGTTTGTGGGTTATTAATAAAATAAGGATAAATCACTTCACCAGTTGAACCCGATATAAATGATGGATTTTCTGTATAATTAAATTCATTGTTTCTTGCTCTAATAAATACATAATCTGAGGATATAGTTTCTTGGGAATTTAAGTCAAAGATATTATCAACTCCAGACAAGCCTACTGATCCCGATATACAATTGTATAATTTTGTAGGATTACCTCCAAATTCGTCAGAACCTGTAACAGTTGCTATATTAATACCTCCTCCAGTTGGTGAATTATCATCTAAAGCAGCAGCATTAAGTAATATTGTAGAAATATCTGGGCAAAACCAACCATAAGAGCCACTATTTTGTGTAAAACCTGTTCCTCCCGATATACCTGCATTATATGCAACACCATCTGATCCACTAATTAATTGGTAAACTCTTTGGGTTCCATAAAAAGTAGGTAGGGTTACCATACCTGAATTATCCGTTAATTTGATAACTGGGGTATTCGTTGCATTCTCATTACTACTTGATAAAAATAAATTTAAAGTACCAGGAAGTAATGATTGTTTATACCTTGCTCTTTCAATACTTATCACATAAAAGTCATTATCAGCACTACCTGTAAAAGTTTCACCCCAAACAAAATTAGAATTTTCATCTTCTAATATTAGGGTTCTATATTGCCCATAAATAGTTGTTGTGGGAGATACAAATGGTACTGAGGAATCAAAATTAACTCCTCCTCCACCATTTTTATTGGCATATGCAATTTGAAATTGAACAGCAGCTGTATCATCTAATGATGCTGTTTGATAAACATTTATATAATAAGGACCAGAGGTTCCTTCAGTTTGTGTAGATGATGTAAAGAAAGTATTTAAAGATGGGGAGTTATTACTCCAAACAGTTGAAGTTACTGAATCTGAACTTACTACAAAATCTTCCGGATCTAAACTTTTAAAAGCCATATTTTTATGATGTTAATGATTGTTTTGTTACTGTAATTGGTACTGTTAATCTAGCTCCACTATCTAATCCAGTTACTGTTAAAGTTGTTCTTAATATTGAATTAGCACCAAATAGTGTGTTAACTGTTGTTGCTGTTAAATTAATTTGAGTTCCTATTACTGTTTTAGAAACACTAGTACCAATAGTTTGAGTTGCATTTTGATTAGCTTCTATAGCTGCATCAGATTGTATGCCCTGCCCTGTAAAGGTACTTAATAATCTTATATCTCCTATTGTTGCACTATATCCTGATGTTTCAAATGTTTGATTATTTCCTAAATAATTTAATGTTTGTGGTGTTATTGCTAATTGAGCTCCTTGTTTTAAAGTAATAGCTGCATACCCTAAATCTAACACAGGTAATTTAGCAGTACCTCGAGGTAAAGTAGTTAGTTTATATTTCATTATTTGAAGTTCGCTTGGAAATGCTTCAAGTAAAGGCATGTTATCAATTGCTTCACCATAATAAGCTGATCCTGATGGGTGATTTGGATTATAAAGTGTATAATCAATTTCATCATCCCCTAAAGCAAATTGTGTAATTTGAAAAGAACCATCATTTCTTGCTAATAACTCTCTTCCTTTTGTAGTTAATATAGCGTCAACTGTTATTACTGCGTTATTTAAATATCCCATGTTGTGTTTTTATATAAATATTGTTATATGTTATAAATATGTATTCTATTAGGATTCTATTACTCCTTTAGAAATTAAATCATTTACTATTACAGAAGCACTTTGTATTAAATACTCTGTTGGAAAATCCGGATATAATATACCTGGAGTTGCTAATGTTTCAATATTACTTAAAGAAGCTGTATATAAACCTGAACTATCAGAACCACTAGTAAAACTTCCAGTTAAACCAAATGATCCCGTTGATTTTATTACTTTAGAAATACTTCCACTTGACAATATACCATAAGGAAAGTTCAAATCCAAATAAAGAGATTGAGGATCAGCAATTTTTCTTCTTACTAAAAAGAAATCCTTATTTACTGATGAATCTACGGGTTTGTCTAATCTAAGTTTTACTCTTCCAGCACCACTTACTACATTTTCAGATGGAGCGAATACTTCCTCAACTGTATAGGTAAATGATTCATTATTGCTAAATCTTATTTCATCACCCTCTTCAAAATCCAATGTATTTTCGATTGGATCAAAAGCGGTTGTTTTAGGTTCTGTATTTCCAGGGAAATATTCTGAAAATCCTGGTTCATAGGGTAGATCACCTTGATAAAATCCTGTTCCATATGCTTCATTAAAATTTGAAGATGACATTTCTATAAATCTATAATCATTTGTTGGAAATATCCAATAAGGGGCTGCTGCTTTATTTGCTTCATCTAATTTATAATCTAAAGCACCATCACCACTTATTATTGTAGGGGTGTATGCTCCTTGGTAGGCATTAGGGAAGAAAAGACCTTGTTGGAATCCACCTCTTGCATTTTTAAAGAAACCTTCAAATTTCCAACTTATTTTTTCGCCAGTTTTAATAGTGTGATTTCCAGAATTTGCCTTAAATATCCATTCTAGTGCCTGAACCCCCGCACCATTTCTAGGTGATGTTTGTCTCATTAAACCAAAATTAAATAAAGTATGAAACATTTCCCAATCAACTTTACATTTAATTCCTCCTCCGGGTATTGGAACTCTAGTATAATAGTATCTTTTAAAACTTAAACCTTTTTTTCTTTTCTTTACTTTTACTGATGTTGGTAAATTTGAATAAGTAAACCATCCATGATCATCTACATCTTTTATTAAATATACTTTTCCTGTATCTGTGTAGACTTTACAATCTATACCTTCAAGATTAAAGGGGGATTGAGTAGTTTCATTAGATCCAGTAAACATTTTAAATGTTAAATCTAATTCATCTCTTGTTCTTCTTGTTTCACTTACATATGATGTTACAACTGAATGTTGTATAGATACTATTTGTGTATTATCTAGATCTTCACCATCAGTTCCCCATTCACCTGGATTACTACCTGCTGCATATTCAGCTGATCCCGTTCTACTTGATACTGAGTAAGGGTTTGTTAATACACCAGTTTTAGTAGTTATAGCTTCTGTTGGATCAATATAGTATGATACACTTTGTCTATCTTGACCTACAACGTCTACAACTGATGAAGTACCTACTGCTTGGAAAGTACCAAAAGTTATACTACTTTCATCATCATTATCATATCTTGAAATATATCCAGATCCAGATAATGGAATTGAAGTACTATAATTATTACCTGAATTCTGTGAGTAACATATTGGAGTTACATATTCCATAATACGACTTATAGGAGATGGTGTTGATAAAGGTGTATATTGGGTTTTACCAAGTTTAACGGCTATTTTACCTTGTGTTGTATTTGGAAATACTTGTTCAAAAGTATCTATACTTAATTGATCTTCTAATGAAGGAGGTAAAGCATTACCTTGTTCATCAATTAAATAATTAAGATTAACTCTTGTTAAATCGTTTATATTAGGATATGGATCTGATATATCATTAAAGTATCCAAAATAAGCGTCCCTTAATTCTATTGTTGGGTTTTTACCAAATGTACCTATATCACCTATATTCCAAACATTTAATTCTTGGCTTGTTGATTTTGCACCCAAGTATCTTGGGCTAATAGAGCTAAATTGTGTGTAATTTGATACAGGAACATTTGCCCTAATTGCACTACCAGATAATATTTGTAAAAAATTAACAGGTGCTAGTGAACTAGAAAAATATATAGAATTACCTTGGAAATTATAATCAATATCAAATATAAAAGGATTTATTCTTTGGTTGACATAATTGTTTAATAAAGGTTGACAATTAACTGCTAAATTAAAAGGTAAGGCTCCTGGGTAATAAGTTGGTACAATTAATCCCGTTTTATCTGGGTCTTTAAATAGACCGTATCCAAATGGATCTCTTTCTTTAGCCCATATAGATTGAGATGGGAATATACTAGCTGTAATTTCTCTAATGTGAAGATTACTTCCAAAACCTACTTTTGAATTTCTAATAGAAAATCTAAATGCATCGTTATGGAAAAAATCACCTATATATGATCCAGATACATCAACTCTTGTATTAGATGCGTTTTCATCAAGATTAAAGTTTAAGGTCGAAACAGGTTGACCTAAAGTTTGAGGGTTTGAAGTATTACCTTTACGTAATACTACACTTCCGGTAGCATTAAATGTTGAAACTCCCCCACTATCAGAATATGATTGTGTAATTGCAATTCTAGATAAATCACTATCCGTTTGGAATACAACCCTTTGAGTATTTACATCAAGTCCATCTATTACCCCAGGTACAAAATTACTCATAGAATATTCAACATAATACATATCGCCCTCTAAATTTTGAGTAGAACCAGTTGTTGCATCATCAGTTGGGTCAAAATTAATACCTGGTTTATATATGCCTAATATTGGGGATTCATTAAATGTTAAAGTAGATCCGGAATATATAGACCCAGAATAACCTCCTTCTTCTGTAGAAGGATCATAAATTGAAGATGTAATAATAACATCATAAGGTACACCTGAAATTGATCCTGTTCTTTTTAAATAGACATCAACTTGTGCTTGGGGATAAAAATCTGGAATCGCAGAATAAGGCATTACTGCAGGGTTTGCAGAACTACCACTTTGAAACATATCTCCAGTATATGTAATATTTGTTCCAGTTGGGTTTATTATAGTAAAAGTTGATGGGTTATTACCCTCTGCAAACGTTGCATAACTGTTTGAGGAAGGATAAAAGTTAAAGCTAGAATCACCTTGTAATGTATATGTAGCCTGTGCAGCTAAATCTTCTAAAATTACTGCATACTCTATATCACTACTATCTGTGTTAATATTTTGGACCTCAAAAAAGAGGTAAACATATGAAAGTCCAGTGATTAATGGTATTGAAGATATTTGGTTAGAAAAGAAAACCGATCCATTATTTGATGTTTGTTCACTAAATACCACAGAAGTGCTTGAACTTCCATTAGTTTGGACGTATCTGGCACTCATCCTTACTTTAAATTGATCTGTTGTATTTCTAGACATAACACGAGCAGTCATTTTATAACCTAATTGAAGAAAAATATTTATGGTGTTTGATTCTATTTGCTCTAAAGTGTCTATTAATGCATCTATGTCAATTGCTATAGCACCATCATATTGGCTTCCTTGATTAGAGCTTCCTGCAAAAGAAGGGTCTGCAAAATCAAATGCTTGAACCCCTGTTCCAGAATCAGGTGGCCAATTAGTTGTATTGAAATCAGCAGTAAAATTAGGGTTGTTTGTTAGTGCTAAACTTCCTGATAATGTTCTCCAGCTAACCGCACCAGCACCTAATGTTGGTGCAGTACCTGCTAATGTCAAAGATGGAAAAGACCAGTCCATTGAAGCTGTACCTGCTGTTGCTATTTTAGGGTGACCCCCTAAAGTAGTTAAAGGTAAACCAGAACCAGAATTACCAGGTATTTGTGTATTTACTGTATTCGAATTAAATGCTATGTTTCCTAGTTCTTCTACATAACGAGGAGCGGGTCTAAATTTTGTTATTGCAGGTACAGATAGACCTACAAGGGGGGATTTTGTTGTTAGAGGATTTCTAAAAATAGTGCTAATAAGAAAAGAATATTCACCAGGAGTGGTGGTATTGCTTGGAGTTCCAACTAAATACTCTTGGTTTCCCGATACAGTATCAATTTCTAAATTTGTTAAATAGTAAAACTTCCCAAAAACTAAACCTAAAGAGGTTATAATATCAGGATCTAATAAATTGCGATCTGAGTACGCGACACTAACTCCTTGCTGGAAGGTACTTGCCCCAGATGTAGAGTAATAAATAAGGGGATCTGATGCACTAGCAGCATTTGCTGCAGCGTCTGCTGCTGATGAGTAACCTGTTGTATTAATATGAAATGCTCTTGTTTGAACACTAACTGGGGTACCAAGACTAAAGTCCTGAATAGTCAAACCACTTCCTGCATATAACGAAGCTGAATGATATATACCACTATCTACTGAAATTCCAGATGAATTTGAATTAAGAGATGAACTATAAACTACAGATGCTGAAATTATCCAAGGTGTATTTGAGGTGTATGGGGTTGTATAAGCAGCATTTTTAAAGAAATCAAAATCGGTGCTGATAATTTTATCCGTGTTTACGGCATCACTTCCTGTATTAAAAAATCCTAAAGCATCTAGTGTATCTCCATTCCAATAATATATGTTTTGTTCCTGTGTTGAAGCATTTGGGTTAGATAAATCATTTTGTTGAGTATTATCTGCTGATTCTGTATTTATAGAACCAGTTGTTGTATAATCTGTTTTTGCCTCCAATGACCAATCCATAGAACCACCTTGGTCCGAACTTGTTATTGGATAATAATCTACCCCATCTACGGTTTGTAAATAATTATTCCCTCCTACCCCAGATCTAATATCTATTCTAAGTAAGGCATGTTCCGAAAATATTGTTCTCCCTAAAACTTTATATTCAGTTGCCTTAGAATTATAAGGTATAGAAGCGTCTCCAAATAAGAGTCTTAAACTAGAAAAATCATCTAAATAATTAATTACTTCTATTCCATTTGCATCAGTTTGTGATAATTTTATGGCATACACTTGTTGTGTACCCCCATTAGGTCCTTCAAAAATAGTTTGTTCTGATGCTATCCAGGCATAACCTCTAGGTGGATAATTAGCTTGGTTTAAAAATTCTTGTTTTGTTACAACAGGTTGAAAACCTGCAGATGTTGAAAAGAATATAGGTTTATATAAAATAGGTGTATCTGCAATATTTAAATAGGGTTCACAGCCTTTATTTAAATCTCCATTAGTTACTTCTATGTAAGAACCTGAAAATATTCCATTATAAAATTCTGATTGGTCACTATGTATAACACCTTTTCTAATACCTTTATAAGATGCACTAATATATTGTGAACTACTTCTATTGAAAAATAAACTATTAATTACTGATCTATCTATTGCTCCATAATCAAATGATTCTGTCCAACTTTGTGTTAAATTAAACCTATTATCTGGTCCTAAACCTTTAGACCCAGATGGTGATGTTTGTAACCCATTAAATTTATTAAATGAACCACCGGGTCCACCACTAAATTTATATAATGCAGATCCTTCTGTTGAATATTGAGGGAAATCTGATGACCCTGAACTATAATCTTTTGGTAAATTGACTACTAGACCCTCATAATCATGTAATGAAGATGATACTTGTGCAGGTCTTAATCTATTTCTTTCTAATAAATGTTGTTTTACTATTACACCAGAAGCTAAACTAGTTCTAGCAGGTGTAAAATCTTTAATCATTTTAAATAATGAATTATCAAAGAATTTTATTAATCTAATAAAATCAACTATATCATATCCTTTTATGTATTTTTCAAAATATGCATCTCTTAATCTATCTAAATTTGGATATGAGTCTAATGATGAAGATATAAATCTTGGGTCGCCTATATAATCTCCTAAATTAAAGTATCCTAATTGGGCATTAATATCATCATTTATTTGATTTGATGGTGAAAACCCAACTTCTAAATAATTAACACTTGGAGTATAACTTTGACTTACAAATGATGTTTGTTGTATTGACTCCATAGGAGATATTACATCACTTGTTGTACTAGAAATAGTTGCATTTGAAGATGTAGATGTTTGAAAACCATAAGGTGCCTCAGCTAGGATTAAATCTTCTTTATATATTTTATCTGTAATTCTATTTTTTATACCAGCTGGTACTTGGTCTTGATATATAAATTCTTTATTTTTTACATATAATTTATCACCTCTAAATCTTGGACTTGTAATAAAATAATCACTAGTACCATCACTAAATGATTGTGTAATTTGTATAGCTGATCCTGTTACTCTAGGGTGAATAGATGTTGGTAGTATTACAGGGATAGTTTGAGATTTTTCATCTCTACTTAATTGACTACCTAAGGCAGCTCTAAAAATTAACTCATTAGGAGTTGAATTTAAACTATTACCTTCAACAGAATACGGATTTACTGTATAATCTAAAAATTTACTTTCACTAATTGGTTGGGTCCAAAATCTATATTCTTGGTAAGATCCTGTAAAACCTGAATAAATATCATTATTTTGTAATTGTACTGGATTATCAAAATTTAAAAAAGCTTTTTCATTATCCGTATAATAAGCAGTGTCAAACCCACTAACCGAACTACTAGCTATAAAACCTACTTTACCATTTATTTGGTTTGCAGCAAATAAACTGGCGGTAGCAGTAATCGTATCTACACTTGTTTGAATAGACCACCAATCTCCATTAAAAAATGGAAGGAAGACACTTGCTGAATTATTAGAACTATCACCATCAGCAGGAATGAATTTTAAAGTACCATAAGTATCATATGGGTTAGCTATAGAACCATCATACGAACCTGTTACAAACCCTGAACCCGTATATTCTAAAACTATAGCTACGTTAGTTACATTACTATTATCTACTGCATGAAATAATGATTGGGAATAAATAATATTACTTGAAGGGGTGTTATTAGTTGGTTGAGGAATTTCTGCAGGTTTTATTCTAAATTGAACATTTTTAACTGTATTACTTCCATTATTGGGAAACTTTGAATTAGCATTAAAGGATGAAGAAATATAATTTGTAGAATTAGTACCTGTATCAAAAGCATAGTTAAATACATTTTGTTTTAAATCATAATCTTGAGATTCATTTCTATCTTTACCTCCAAATTCACTAATTCGTAAAATTGTATCAGGTATCCCGTAAGAAGTTATTAATGCTCTTATACCAGCTATTGTACCTTTAGTTTTAAGTAAATAAGGTATATTATGGTATATTCGTTTATATACTTGCTTTTGAACATTATTTAATGGCACTATATCATTTGAAGCAGATATTTCAGTATCTACGTACTCAAACCCAGATTCCGTTGGTAAACTACCAGTCATATTTGGGAAAGGAAATGCACTTCCTGAGGGTGTTAATCCTAAAAATGCTGTAAATAAATCATTTGTATTAAAATTACTAGCATATAATTTTACACCAAAGTCTCTAATAGCATCTGCTACTAAATCTTTTGATATACCATATTCTAAACGGTTATCAGCATCAAATTTATTTGATATATCTTTTGTATAAACCCAAACATTATCATAGTATTGGGCAACCATATCAACAAATAATTCATACCCTTCATTCGCCGGATCATCTCTTAAATATTCTGGTATCGACCAATATAGCCAATTTCTATTATCTTGATCATAATCTGATGCTACTAATGCTTGTCCCCCGTAATATGGATCTCCAACTGTTGCATTACCAACCCAAGTTAAAGCTTCTATACTTTCTGTTGAAGCAAGTTGATATGGAGGTGATGTTGTGGTTTTTGGATAAGAATATTGAGACCCACTATTAAAATATAAGAATGATTCATAACCATCAAAATTCTTTATAATATTATCAATTTTATCTGTAAGTTGAGCTTTACTTTCTAAATATGAGGGTGTTGTTGATGTAGGAGAAGTTGTTGTAAAATTCTGAATTAATTGATTACTAGCTGATTCTATTAATCCTGCTTTATAATAAAAATTTTCTAAACGTATTTTAGCAGAACTAAAATGAATAAAATTAGCATAATTTTCATAATTAACATTAATATCAATTTCTTTTTGATTTAAAAGATTTTGAATTTGGTTAATTGAACTTGTTACATCTGATTGTAATAATGTATTAAATGAAAATGCTTCTCCACCCGTTGATGTTTCTTGTATTACATTAAGATTATAATTAGGGCCTGCTATATAAGTAAAATCATCTTCTACAATAGGTTCAAAAGGAAAATCTAATTCATATGCTTGAGGATCTGATAGTTCTTCTACTACCCATAATTCATCTTTTATACCAAAATTAGATGGTAAAGGTTCATATAGTTTAATTAAAATAGTAGGATCAATTCCTTCTTCTGTTTCTAATTTTATATTATTGGCTATTACTGTTTGGTTGTTACCAAAATTTAAATAAAAGTCAACAAAATATTCAGCTGTTTCCCTATATTGTATAAATTCATTAGTTGAAGATATTACTATATCATTAGATATAATGTTACTATCTAATCTAATTTCCGTTCTATCAGATGATATATTTGAAATAAAATATTTTTCTGATAAATTAGATGATAATCTTTTTCTATAAAAACTATATAAAATATTATATATTCCTATATCAAAACCAGAGTTTTCTAAATCCTTTTGTGGGTTTAAAAGTACATCTCCATCTCTTATATCATAATTTAGTAAAGGGATTGTACTTCCAGGATATATTAAGTTTTGATTTTGGTCATAAACATAATATTCAATGTAATCAGTACTAGCAGAAAAAACTGTATCTAATTGTGATTGTACAATTAGTTGAGAGTCCGAATCTGAATATGTTTGGTATTCAAATGTGTTTGGATCTAATTGTTGTATTGTTACATTTTCGTTCATAAATTATATTTAATATCCTCCACCTCCACCACCAGTGCCGCCACCACCACCTCCAGTAGATCCTCCACCAGAAGACGCTATACTAGAAACAGCACCTCCACCTGATGTTCCTCCACCACTACTTACAGAAGGGGTATTTGTTGATGTTTTAGTATCTTGTGATAATCTTGTATTAGTTTCTATAAGGTTTTCATTAGCAACTCTTAATTCTCTTTCAAATACCTCTAAAGCCACATTTGTTTGTTCATTATCAGATGGTTCTGCTGCTATTTTTATATTATCCATTTGTGCCGACAATAAATCACTTCTTAATTGAGCTATTTCAGCTTGTAAAGCTTCAATCTCTTCATTTCTTTCTTCATAATTTATATATTCTCCACTTGTTTTAACTAAATATTCATGGGAATTAGTTTCACCTAGGGCGGGTATATCATAAAAAAGAGAGTTGTATAATCCAAAGAATTCTTCAACAGTTGGTTGAAGTTGTTGATCTTCAGTAATAGAAGTAACACCCAATTCACTAAAACTTGTATTTATAGTTTTAATGTATTCAGCTTTATTAAAAACATCTTTAATTAAGTCTAATCTTTCTTCTGCCATTATCTATTAATAACTTTGAAATAATAATTATCATCCTTTACTATTGTACTCCCACTAATAGTGGTTTGTATTAAAATTTTATAATATCTTTCGGGTTGTAGCCCATTCATATAAATATCAAAATAATTACTTTGACTATCACAGCTTATTTTAGTAAATTCGGGGTCAAATTCTATTAAAGTTTCATTTGTATCTAAATCTTTAACTGAATACATTGAATTACTATTTAAATAATGATTTTGTGTATCTAAAGAAGATGTTAAGAATGTTCTTTTTGGGAAATCAGGTCTTATATTTAATCTGAACCTGTTTACACTTTCCTCATAAAATATTCCTGGGTTGCTGTCTAAAGCAACATACAAATCTGTTGTTTGAATTGGAGGTAAACTTCCTGTTTCAAAGGAAGAATCATCCCATTTTATTTCTAATGCAGGAGGATATATTGTATTAGTATCAACTGAATAGAATTGCATTATGGGTTGTATAGCATCAGTAGTACTAAATTCTATAGTATCTTCCCATTTTACTAAAAATCCATTATTTTTTATATTAGTATACCCACCAATAGACTTTGAACTTGAATACCAAACTTTAACTATATCAGTAACAGAGGCATTAAGATCTTTATCGGATCTTAAAGTAAAAGATTGAGTAACATATAAATTAGTATTATAAGGATCATCTGATCCTGTATACCAAGTTCCACCTCCAGCCGTATTACTTCCAGAAAAAGAAGCTGTTGCATAAGGTTGAAAATTGGAAGTTGCCCATTCTTGACCACCATCAAATGTTTGATTTTTCCAACTACAACCATTAGTAGTAAAAGGTGAATCTAAATAAGTACCCGAGCCATTATTCCATGATCCTGATACGGGGTATATTTCTAATTCAGTATCAAAAATAACACCTTGAGCATTAGCTATATAACATTTTAAACTACTAGAAAATTGAGTTCCCCCTACTTTATTATCAATTATATCTTCTATTTCAGTTTGATCAAACTCAACTAAATATCTAAATACTTGAGGTACGGGGTTTATGTTTACATTAAGATTACCTACTTCTATAATAGGGTCTATCCCAGTATTCATAGTAGGGTAAAATGAATACATTGTAGCATCTTGCAAAGGAAAAATTTTATATACTGCCATAATTTATTTTTTAATAACTAGTAGATGATCCTCCCCCACTAGTGCTAAATGTTCCTGTTCCTAATGAAACTACTCTACCTTTAATATCTGTATTAGGATATTTTACTTCAAATATACTTGGGTCTAAAGAAGGGTATATAATACCATTTTGAGTAGCTCCACTTATATCATAAGCAAATTGTGAATACCCACTATTTGTACCTGCTTTATTTGTAATACTCACATTTTGTATAGTCTGCACACCAGAAATATTATCTAATAATACTGTTATCTCTCTTAGTATGATAGGTTGATTAATTTGCCATTTACTAATTTCAAAGTATATTTGTAAAGCTGATATACATCTAGCTAATACTTCACTATTATTAAAATTAGGTAAAGTAATTATTTCAAAATCTATACAAATATTAATAATAAAAGCATCTTTAATATTAACAGTATCACCTATCATTCGTGATTGATTTAAATAAGTAATTAGATTACTCTTAATAGCATCTGATGTTGTTACTAAATTACCTGATGTGTTATAAGCTAATACATATAAATCTAAAATGACATCAGGATCTTTTACGCTTGGTTTTGTTGTATATGCTTTAGATAAATCTCCAAATTTAGAAGGCATACTTAAAGCTCTAATTAAATAATCATCAGCTGTAACATTTCTTTGTTGAGTATTATAATTAGCTAAAGAATTTTGTCTTATTTCTTCTATGGTATCTCCATCTCCTCCCCCGCTTGCAGCTATAGGATTATTCACAGCTAAAGAATTAAATATAAATTGTGCTGTTGATGTGTTGCTAAGATTTGAATTCTTAAATAAAGTATTACCTGTGTTTAATTGTGTTACTTGGTTAGCGTTAACATTATCTCTAGTTCCACCCCCTGTAATATATCTAACTGTTAGAGTAGTATTACTTGGTGCTGTTCCATAAGTATTTGTAAATACAAAATTTGTTGGTGAATAAGCAGCTGTTAATTTACTTTGACCAAATGGAAGACCAATCCCTACATTATCGGGATTAGGAACTATCTCTTCATCTATTTGTAATGCATTTCCGGCACCAAATTGAATTTGTAAGGTTGTTTCGTTTAAATACCTTGTAATAAATCTATTATTTGTGGATTTTGTTCTTAATATATAAGGTGCATCCCCATCTTGATAATTATTAGGGTCATTAGTATTAGTATTTTTAATACTGTCGTATACTAAATCTTGACCTAAATAATCTACTTCATAATATTGGTTACCATCAGAATCAAATATATCAAGGATACCACCTATATTATTAGAATTAATTTCTAAAGTTGGGAATTGTTGGTAAGCACCTAGAGTAAAAGTTTGTGTAGAGACATTACCTGATGATGCTTTTCTTGTTTTCTTTAATAAATAGTAAGTAGGTTCTCCACCAGCTACTTGAGCAATTGATACTTCAGTTGGATCACTTGAGGATGAAACTGAAAAATCTACTGCGTCTTCTATTAAAAAACTAATACCTGTTTGAGTATTTGAAATTGAATTTGCTCCTATTATTAGGGCATAATTAAAATCAGGTACTACGGTTACTCCTTCTACTTTAGAAGGAACTTGTTGGTAAAAATCTAAATCAACAGATGCTAACCCGGTTGCCTTTGGTTTATAACTAAACATATAGGCAAGATCATATAAATTATCAAATTGTCTAGCATATTGTAAATAAGTTTCTTGGATTTGGTTATCTAAATAAAAGGATAAAACATCACTAACATAAGATGCTTGTTCTATAAACATCATACCAGGTGATGCGGGACTAAAATCTGTATAGGTATTGGGGAAATAAGTTTGAGAAAAATTAATAAGTTGGGCTCTAATATCATTAAAGTCCTTATTAATATAAGATATGTCTTTGTTTAGTAACGCCATTATCTAAAATTTAATTCTAAAGTATCATTTATACCTGTATTAGGAATACTGTATGTTATATTTATTTGTATTGTATTTTCATTAACAGTTCTTAAGACTTCAACTTCTTCAACTAAAATATTTGGAAAATTATCATTTAATTTTGTTTGAATATCATCTTTTATAAAATCTAAATTTCCAGTTTCTACTTGAGTAAAAATATATCTTCTTAAACCTGCACCAAAAAGTGGGTTTTCTATTCTTTCCCCTGGGTTTGTTAAAAAATAATTAATTAAATTATTCTTAATGGCATCTTTAGTTTGGTAATTAGGTTGAAACACCCCAGGTGCGCTAAATGGTAGATTAACACCAATAGCAACTCTAGGTCGTAAATCATTAGGATATACTCTTCTTGCTCCAAATGCCATAATTATTACCCTTTACTATTCATTAAACCCATTATTTGGTCCATACTTACATTTCCCTGAGGTAAACTACCATTAGGTGAAGTTGTATCTACAGGACCACCCATTTGTAAAGGTACATCTGCTGAAGTTGCACTTAATGTACCATTAGCTCCTGGCATCATTCCTCCTAGTACATTTTGTATATTTTCTCTCATTGCTACTCTTTTATCTTCTGGTAAAGGTTGTTGTTTCACTTGTTGAGTAGGTTGAATAACTTCTTGTACTTGTTGTTTAGGAGCACGAACTGCTTCTATTAAAATGTCTTTCATTTCCTCTTGTATTGCCTCTTTTACGGCCTCTTTCACAATAGTTTTTAATTGACTTAATTTCATGTTGTATTGATTTATTATAAATATTAAACTAGTTAGCTTTTAAATTATTTTGTTGTATATAAAATACAAGTTCATCTATTAAAATTTGATCTGATGATGAAAATGAAGGTTCTCCTTTTAATAATGTAATTCCCCTGGAGTCTTTAGCTACAGCAAATCTTCTTTTTAAAGTTCCAACAGGGTTTTTATTATCAGTTTCAACACTAAAAATAAATCCATTTACATTACCAATTATGGGGTTTCCATCTTCAGCTTCTTCTTCAGCTAAATCTAATAATTCTTGATTAATTGCTTCTAATTCTAAATTTGTTACACCATTTTCTTCAGCACACTCTTGGGCCATTTGATCAACCGATTTTAATAATAATATTACTGTTGTAACCCCTGCTATTAAAAATATTAATGAAACTAAAGTAGCTCTACTTGTTCCTTTATTTGCTTCTTCTAATTTTTCTAATTCATCATTAATATGCTGTAATTTAGCTGTAAACGAATAAGGTTGGGCAAATATTAAACCACCAAAATCTTTAGCAGGAAAAACCCCTACTGCTTGGGGTGCTGGGAGAGCATCTAGTGCTAGTCTCACCCCTCTTAAAACATTAGCTAAAGCTGTAAAAGCTAAGGCTAAAGCTGTGTTAATAGTTATTGCCCTAAATAATTGGTTTAATTGTCTAACAACTCTATTTCTAGTTCTTATTACATTGTTTAAAGTATCGGGTGTTGGGCATGTTTTTCTATTTGCTTGTGTTAATTTAGAAATACCAAAAGCTAATAATAAACTAATTGCTAAAGGAATTAATTTTGTTTTAATATTATCTACTAATTTACCAATACTAAATTTTTTAGCAAATATAAGTTTATCTAAAACATCCATAGCTAAGGCAGCAACCCCAGCTTGTGCTAAATCAATACCATCATTAAATTTTTGAGAAATTTCTTCTGCTGCTTCACTTAAATTAATTAAACTAGTTAATGATAAATTTGTTTTTATTGTTTTATCACCATTTATAATAGCTTGTGTTCCAGGGATATACCCACTTTTAGAATAAAGTAAACCAAAAACAAGTGGGGTTTTTTGATTTTCGGGGATAATAGGAACCTTAACTTTAATTGAAAAATTTCCTTGTTTATCTGTTCTAGCAGTTTGTCCTGGGATAGGAATAAAAATTAGATCATTTAAATCAAGTGAAACTTTATTAGGGAGTAATTCTTCACTTACATTTAAAGGATTATCGACACCAACTTTTTCATCTACAAAATCCTGATTAACTCCTAATGTTACTTTAGCTCCTTGTAATGGAGTATTTGTATTTTTATCCTGCAGTCTACCTACAATTGTATAAGTTTGAAGTGTAGGAATTTGACTTTTTAATTTGGCTTTTAAAAGTGATATTTCTGCTCTTACTTTTTTTTCAACATCTACTTTTGTTATATTAGCTTCGTCTAAACGTTCTTGTAATTTTTCTTTAGCAGACAATCTTTTTTGTCTTCTTTTTTCTCTTTTTTGTTCACGAGTCAAATTAGAACCCAGGGATAAATTAATATTATCTAAGGATGTTTCATCTAAGGTAGATAAATCAATGTTAAATTTAGAAGAAAGATCTTGTATTCTATTAGTTATATCATTTAAATTAAGTTGGCTTCCTAACAATGATTTACCCGCAGGGGTTTGAAGAAATTGTTGTGATAATTGTAAAAGTGCTTCTTCCCCCATTATATTGATTTTACAATTTTAGATTTATAATTTTTAATATTATTTAACATTTTAGAAGCTTGTGTTTTTACAGAGCTAGCGGGACCACCACTAACATATATTTTTGGTTCAGTTGATAACGTTTGACCTAAAGTTTGTAATTTTCTTAATAAATCTGCAAGATCATCTAAAAAAGTATCTCCTAGAACTATAGATTCATTAGCTGTAGAATCCCCTAATCTAATATTATTTTTAGAGGATTGTAAAACAACATCTCCTTCTTGAGAATATATTCCAATTGTATTTGTTGATGTCAATGAAATTACTCCTTCGGAATTTAATAATATACTACCTGTAGAATTAGCATTAAAAACTAATCTATTAGAATTTAGCATTACTTGACTTCCCTGAAATGAACCTATTGACTCTGGTTTGTTATTTTTTATTGAAGGGTTGTTTGTAATTGTTGTTACTAAGGGGATTGATTGGTTAGACGTTAAATAAATCGAAGATAAGTCTTTATTTATATCTTCAATAATAGGTAAATATCCCTCTTCACTAGCATCATTAGGTTGACCATTTCTTAATATTGTTATAGGGTTACCATCTTCTCCTGTACTAGACCAATTATTACCATATAAAATACTATCGGTTTTTGCAGTACTACCAAATCTAATACTATTACCCCATCTACCTTCAGTAATAATATCCCCAGCAAAAGCTAATAAAGGATGGATATTTGATCTTTCAATAAAAGTACCTCCTACTAGAGGAGAATTATAAGCATATTCTACTTCTTCATCAGAAGATTTTCTGGTTTGCCCCTGTTCTATTGCTTGGTAACTTTTTTGTTGTGAAGGTTGGGTTTGGTTATTAGCTTGTAAATTTGGGTATGCGTTTAAATGAGGAGTGTTCCAAATAGATATTGGATTTATATAAAAATATTTTTTTGTATTACTATTTAAATTTACTTGATTATTAGGTAGTAAAAATAATAATACTAATTCATTAACTAAGGGATAGTTTTTTAAATAAGGAATTAGGGGAGATGCTACTTTTGCAATTTTAGATGAAATTGAAGGTGAGCCCTCAACTGCTTCAAAAAATATAGTTCCAACAGAACTCCATTCACCATAAATCTCAAATTTAGGGTGTTGATCATCCAAGATAATATCCGTTACTCTAGCAGATATCATATTAGAAGCTAAAGTATTAAGTTGTTGTTGTGTAGCTGATTGGTTATTCCTCCCTATATTTAATTGAGAGTTAACCGAAGCAAATCCATATTTATGCGCCATCTTTCTTTTGTTCGAAATTAGTATTAAGTTTATCTAATTCCTCCATTAATTGTTGTTTTTCTTCTTCCGTTATCCCCATTGATTCTTCACCACCACTATTATTAAGCGCACGCTGTACTATAGTGGCCATTTTAATTAATTGTTCATCGTTACGAACGCCAATTTCCATATATTCTTTAATAAGTGGAACAATCAAAGTAGCATCACCTATGTCATTTATAAGTGGTTTTAACTCTGAAATTAAACCCGTTATTTGGGTTTCTTTTTTCTTTTGATTATCGTAAATTTCGCTTAGGATATCCGAGAATTTTTTCTTTTTAAATACAATGTTGTCTAATGATCCCATAATGTTATTTTGTTATAAATATGGATATAGGAAGGGGTTAGAATCTAGCGTAACCGTTTTCTAAATAAAAAATGTATTGTTCTTTAAATATACCATGAAGTTTATCAGCTATTTTAGTTATTTTAGGAGTTTTTACATCTACCATTTCTCTTATGTAGATATAAAGTGCTTTTTTATTAAATACTTCTAATGTTTCTCTTTTACGGAATAATTCTAATATTGCATCCGCTATTTGAGCATCATTTTTTTTAGGAAATAATTCAAAAATATTTTCTGATACATGATCTACAAATATATCCACATACTTATCTAAATCACTTTTTACTCTTTCATCACCTTGTGTATAAACATGGGTTGAATTCTCTCCAGTTAATACTTCAACTCCAACTTTTTTGATTTTTTTATTGTAATTTTTAGTATTATATAAAATTAACCAACGTTTTACTATAGTACCAAAATAAGAATATGCTTTTGCTCCTCTTGTGGGATCAAATAAATGTATTTTGGATAGTAAAAAGGTTATTATTTCATGCTGTAAATGTTCTAAATTAGACACTTCAGTATGATAAAATTTAAAAGTATGGATTATATTCTGAGTAAGTTTAAAAAAGGCATAATGTATGTAAGCTTCATATATTTTACTTCTTTTTTCTGAATCTTCAACAGGATCTAAGTTATTATATTTTACTATATAATCTTCTGTTTCTTGGGTAAAATAATTTTTACTTTTTTTCCTTCTTTTTCTTTTTTGGATCATTTTTCTTTGGGGTTAGTTTTAAATTGAGATAAACCTGTTTGTAAAACCTTTATTTCATTAAAAAACCAACCTATTTCATCATCGCTTTTGAACATGCCTTTTTCATCTATTTGTTCTAATCTTTTTTCTGAAAATGTGACTTGTTCATCTACTTTATTGATAAATTCCTGTTGAGAAACTATAATATCTTCTGCTCTTTCATTTTTACGTAAAAGGTTAAAAGTCGTGTACCCAAGGATAACGACTGATAAACCTAATATTGTAATAGTAATTTCTAATATCATAAACTATCTAACATACTTTTTAATCCAGGGCTTGCTATTGTATTAAGTGCCTTGGATTTAGAACTAGTTTTCGATTGTAATGTATAATTTTTCTTTGGCTGTGCCACGCTATCCTTAGAAAACTTTGGAAGCCATTCAATTTCAAACTCAATACGAGCAGCCATCATATCAGCTTGATGTAAAATATATGGTAAAGATGTGCGAGGTTTTTGTTCGGGCATAAATGCCTTTAAATATTTCTCATTTGCAGCATCATATAAACCATCATGTGTTTGAATTGCTACCATTTCATTAAATGTGTATGAAATATCATGTTGTTGAAGTAAAAATAAACTACGGTCTGGTACTGAACAAAATGCTAATTTTTTATTAAACATATAATCTTCTCCTAATTTATCTCTCCTCCATTTATCAGTTTGTGGGATATACGCCTCATGGTCTTTATCTCCCATTTTACCTAGATCATGGTTAATAGCAGAAAATACTAATTCTTCAATAGTAAATGTAGTTACATCACAACCCTCTTCTTTCCAAAGTTCAAATTGTTTAAGAGCACATCTAACTACTCGATTAACATGATCTACATAACCACCGGGGAATGCCGAATGGTATTCTTTTTTATGAGCAGCAGGCATTAATATAACTCGCTCTTCATATTTTTTATAAAAATTAAGCAATTTATCTTTTCTATCCCCTTTATCTGATATATGGATTTTAATATTATCTAAAAATATTTCCCAATTAGATTGAATCTGTTCTGCTGATAACTTCATATTAACGTAGTGAGGTATTTTGTTCTTGATGTGAACGTGGTTCTCTTTCAATCATAGTTCTAATATCATCGGCTATACCTTGAGCTTTAACTATGTTAGCTCTATATGATTCAATTGGTTCCTGAGTGTTTACTATACGTTGAAGATTAATCAATGTATGATCTAAAGTTTCTAACTTTCTATATAACAATTCTCTATTTCTCATAATTTATATTATTAACAGGGTGTTCCTTAACCCCTTATTACCTTTATTCCCATCCCTTCTTATTCCCTTTTCTTACAAAACCTGTAATACTAATGTACGAGGGATACTTTGGGTATCCTAATTATTTTTTAAATTTCCTTAACTATTTTCTGGATTTTGTGAAGATGTGCACATTTTTCATATTCTTCATAACCTTCAAAAAAACTAATTGAACTAACTAATACTTTTAACAATGCTTTAGGTTCAAAATTTATAATAGCGTTTAAATCATCCTCATCATTTACACTAATATTTTTAATATAAGACCAAGCTCTATTATAAACAGTAAATTCAGATGCTTCCTTTGTAGACTCTACATTATAATTAGGTTGTTCTTTTTTTAGGAACTTTTCTAATTTACGATGAAATACTTCATGATTTTGAATTAATTTGACAAACATTCCTATTTTAGCGAAAGGACCGTTCATAAAATCCCTTATCTCGGATTTAGTTTTATCGTCATTAATTTCTTTCCCATCTACAAATAATTGAAATATTTTATCTTTATCTATCATCTTTTACCTCCAAAATATTCTACAGCATGTCCTTCTGTAATTAATAAATCATTTAACTTAACATCTCCTAAAAATATCTCTCCCAAACATCTACCATATTTACCTACACCCTGAGAGTGAAGTATGAATTCATTATCATGTTTTATTAAAATCTCTTTAACAAATGCTTTAGCAGCTAATCCTCTTGCTTTTTCATCTAAATCTCTAGTACGAGACTCGGCAGCATTAATACCAACCAATCTAATTCTAATTTTTTTCCAAGTATCAAAACCAAGATCGATAGTAGCATCAATGGTATCTCCATCTACTACTCTTTCACATTTTGCTTTATAGATATACATAATAACGTTTAGTTATAAATATGCACTACTTATCTAGATCAGCTAATTCAGATTCAATATCTTTTTGGATTTGTTTTAGTATTTCATACTCCTTAATAACATCTTTTTTACTTGGGTTATCTGGGTGGTATCTCCAAACTTCTTCCATTACTGTAGAGGTTGCTAATAAATCTGCTACTAATTCTGATTTTTGTTGATCTAATTCTTCTTGTTTTGTCATATCTGTAATTTTAACCATAAATACTATCTTGTATTTCTTTTCTTAAACTTTCTAATATAAGTAAGGTACCATTAATATCCCTAGATTCCAAAGAATCAATAGCATCATTTACTTTTTTATATAATTTTTCTTTTTTTAAACCATCCATAATTATTCAAATATAATTTTAAATTCTTTTTCTACTTCTATATTATTAGGAAATAATGTTTTAATAAATACAGTAGCCGTATCCCCTACCATTTCATTATCAAAAAATATTTGCTGTTGTGGGCTAGTATTATACTTACTATAAGTACCTAAACTATTTACATCAGAATTAGGGTTATAAGAATAACCTGCTATATTTAATGGGGGGAAATTTTGAGCCATATCTTCAATAGTATATGTTAAATTACCAATGGGTATAGGATTGTTATAATCACCGTTGGTAAAATAACTTAATACACTATATAACGGTACTGTAAATGTTATACTGTCTATCCATACCCAATAATTTGAATCAAAAATAGTTTCGATTAAAGGTACCCCATTAACAATGTAATCAGGATGTAATTCACTAGTATTACCTTTTATAGTAAAATATTGTATACCCTGATGTTCTATATGCCAATATCCATTATTATCTTGGTAAACACCAGGTGATACTAAGGGATCAATATAAAATGATGTATCACAATCTCCTAAACAAGGGTAATTATTAATAAGCTCCTCTGGGCTACATGCCCAGAAGAAACTTATTAAGGTTATGTAAATAAACTTTTTCACTATGCTACTAATTCTAATGCTTTATTAAACATTTTTTTATTTACGTCCTGATCTTGCTTAAAGTTTTTAATAACTCGAGCTTGACGAACTTTTCCTGATGGTGTTTTATATTCAAAATTACCTTCAATAATATTTTCTTGAACTCTATTAAACACTTCCCAAAGCATATTACCTTCATCTTTGGAACGTTGTGCTTCTAAAACATCATCAATTGCTTGATCATCGTAAGTATTATTAGTACCTTCTACTCTAATATCTAGAAATGATTTAGCAAGATTAAACATTTGCTCTTCTTGTAATTCAACTTCTTTCATTTTATTCATTGCTTCTACTGTTAAAGGTAATTTTTCAACCATACCTTTAATTAGTACTTGCAAATCTTCAAATGTATAACCCATATGACGCATTTTCAAATCTTCAAATTCATCTGTAGCTATAACTAAACCATTTTCACATATCATTCTAAATAATCCTGCTGTAAATTGGAAAGCATTTTTACCATCATGAGAATTAGTAATTAATATTTGAGGGTAAACAACATCACCATCTTGACCATTAATAACAACTTCATCATTTCTAAATACTACTAAATGCTTTTGAACACCTTGTGTATTTTCAGTCCTTGCTTTAACTTCTTTAGCATCAACTGGTTTCCAACCCATTAATTCCATATCATCAATAACTTGTTCAGTTGGAATGTGGGTATATTTTTCTGAAACTTCACTTGAAGGTTTCATTGTGAAAATACTTGGAGCGATCTCACTTAACTCTTTTTTGCTTAAAAACTTACTACTTTCTAAATTTAACATTTGACCTTTATTTAATTAATTATTTATTTATACCTAAATATACGAAAGGTAGCCTGGGGAGCCAAGCTACCTGTGCATTACTTTTAAAGCTTTTCTAATAAACTTGGTGAAACTCTAACCATACCAACACCACCAATTTCTGAAACTCTGATGTTTTTAGACATGATTTTTTCTATTAACCATTCTTTACCATTAGCACTTTTATGGTTAATTTTAACTTTATCACCTACTTGAAAAGCTTCTTTTGTTAATTTAGGAGTAACTTTACCCTTACGAGCGGTAACTTTAAATCTTAATTCACTATCTGAGTAACGGATAGTACCTGTGTTAATATTAACACCATACTTTTTTTGCAATTCTGTAACTGCATTTTGGAAATCATTTCTGAAATTTGTAACTTCTGTACCTGTCATAACCTTTATTTTTAAATTTTAATAGCTCGAAACATTCGAACACGTAAATATACGAAGGGTATCCCGGGTAGCCAAATAGATGCGCAGGAGTTTTTAAATTATTGGGGGAGGTGGTGTTTTTGGGGTTGTTACTTCGTTATAATAATTAGGGTCATCCGCCAATTCATTTACTTTATCAATCATTTCCTGCTCGGTATTGTAAATAAATAAATCTGTTTGATCAGAAGCTAAATGTTGGTTAGGGATTAAAGTACCAAAACTTATAATGCTATTTACTTCAACCACCCAGTATTGATTATTATTTGTAGTATTAATTATTTCACTCATTTTTTATTTTTTAAAAATTATACTTGACCACCATCAGTAATAGTCCAACCAGCTGTTACTAAAGTAGCTCGTGAAGCAGATGCTCCAACATTGTAAGTATTTGTTCCACCTCCCAATGTAATCCCGGTTGCGGCGGAAGTAGCAGTAATTCTATTTAGTAATGTACTATAATCGTCTGTTGTAATACTTGTTCCCGTAAGGAAATCTGTCATATTTGTAACCGAAGAATAATCCCAATTACTAAAATCTAATGTAGTAATACCTGATAGGTTTTGAAAAGTACCTCGCATATTTTCTACATTAGAAGTGTTCCAATTAGTAATGTTTAAAGAACTTAAAGAACTACAAGAAAGAAACATATCATCCATTCTAGTAGCAACACTAGTATCCCAAGAAGCAACATTAATATCTTCTAGAATAGAGCAAAACTGAAACATATCGGCAAAATTTGTTACTTTACCTGTATTCCAACTTCCAACATCTCCAATAGAACTAATAAAAGCACTATCAAACATATTTTCCATATTAGTAACATTACTAACATCCCAATTACTAAGATCTAATGCAACACCTTCTGGTGGTTTACTACCAGTCCCTACAACTTCTAAATCTCCATTAAATCCTCCAAATGCAAATGAAAAATTTTCAACTTTCCCTACATCCCAATTATTTATATTTAATTTTTCAACATTTATATTTTCACCTTGATCAGGGTTAGAGTTATGACAGAAAAAAGATGCATTTAATTTTTTTACATTTGAAAAATCCCAACCTCTAAGATCTAAATCACTTAAGGAACCTCTATTAGCAACATCAACACTATCAAATCTAAATATACCAGTCATATTAGTTACATTACTAGTATCCCAATCTCTTAAATTTAAAGATGTAACATCACCTATACCAGAAAATGCATACTGCATAGTAATAACTTTAGAAACATCCCAATTTTCAAACCCTTGTATAGTTTGAACTAAAGATTTAAATTGATTATAAAATAAAAATTCTAAACGGTTAACATTGCTTGTATCCCAATCCCCTAAATATATGTTAGGAAAATTACTAAAATCCGTAAATGCAAATAAAGCATCCATATTAGTAACATTACGTGTATTCCAATCTATTATATTAAAATCACTAGGTAAAGTAGCAAAAACAAAAATATAACCTAGACTTGCGGGGTAGCTAAATACAGGCCTATCCATAGGGTTAAATGTAGTTAAATTAGATTGATCTCTAAATGCTTCAGATAATGATTCCCAAGGAGAAGAACCCCAACTGATTACCCCACTTAAATTTTCAGGTGTAATATTATCCATATTCATAGCAGGGAAAGTACCATAGATAGAAGAAGTATAAACCCCCGGAGTAGCATATGTATGTGTAATATTAGCACTATCAGTATAAAATTCATCAGCTGAACCGTCACCCCAATTTATCCTAAAATCATAAGTAAAAGTACCTGTAGTACCATTATCGGATAAACCCAAAGTTGCTACTTCATCAGTTCCTGTTGTAGTCCATTGTAAAACAAAAGGAGGATAAGTAAATGTTGGATTATCACCCCCATGAGTACCATATTTTTGGTGTTGAATTAAGTTATGAAGTCGTTTTGATGATAAAAAATTCTCCCATAAAAGTAATTCTTTATTATATTTATTTTTTACCTCTAGAATAGGTATACCTTTATTTTCTTCTTTATTTAAATATTGTAACCAAGATCCTGGGTCGTTAGGAAATATACTCATTATTAAATTTTATTTTAAGTTTGTGTAAGTTCTAAAGATATACCACCTGTACCTCTTAAATATACAGTACTAGCGTCAACTTGTGATGTTGGTATAAATGTAAAACCACAAACCCCACCGGATGGTATTACAATACTCCAAATGTAATTATCTTGAATAAGATCAACAGGAACTGTTGTGGCGCCTACTGGTGGGATATCAATACGTACAAGACCACTTCCATTAGTAGGAGAACTAGAATCATAAAAACCATTGCTATTTCTAACAGTCTCAAAAGTAAAATAGGCAGATCCCGTACTAGTAGTATTTGTTATAAGAAATTTTGCTATAGGTAAACCTGTTGTAATATTATCTGCTAATAAAACCCCTGCTCCTTTTAATTGCGCCGCTGTGTATGATGCCATAATTATACTTTATCATAAATATATAAGGTAATAATAAAATTTTAAAAAACCAAATCAAAATTAGAAAACGACTCTTTCCCTTTTACACACCCACATCTATACATCCGTATATACAACATTTCTACATTTATTTTATAGAATTGTGTGGAACCTTTGATTGGGGTTCGTATATTGATGTAAATAAAAAGGGTGGAGCAGTAGGTAGCTCGCCTTGGCTTAACTCGGCGCGTAATATAACACGATCGTGAAAGGCAAAGAGGTCAAGGAGGTCGTGGGTTCGAGTCCCACCCCTTATGCTAAATTAGAAATATATGGAATTAATTTATTTTATTAGTGGAGTATTATCAGTAGGAGTAATATATGGAGTGAGATTATTACGTACGATAAAATCTTCACATGCGGAATTGCTGGCGAGACATCAATCACAATCGAATATCTCCTCTATTAGGAATGCTGATTTAGATGATCAGTTAGATGGTTTGAAATTATTGATTGGGGATATACAATCGAAGATGGAAAAAGATCAATATAAAAATTTGAGTGAATTAAATAAGAAAAACGAGGAGTTGTCTGGATTAATAAGCAAGGTACAAAGTGATTTAAAAGAATCGAATAAAGTGTTTAATAAAAATGTTGTAGACGCGTTTAATAGAATTAGTCAATTGAACCAAAACTTAAGCAAATTGGGTCAAGACCCAAACTTGGTAAGTAAATACTAGAAAAATGGCAGATTTTGGAATGGGAATGGGTCTTTTAATAGGACTTATAATAGCAAATATTATAGTAATAAATTTATGCAAAATGTTCCCGAA
>Ga0181402_1000075_pt1 | contig 31986 bp, 21 predicted proteins | sample 25SPOviralmetaG_FD_130131 | JGI IMG/M metagenome (GOLD analysis project Ga0181402, IMG submission 130131) | Marine viral communities from the oligotrophic San Pedro Time Series (SPOT) site, San Pedro Channel, CA, USA - 25 SPOT_SRF_2011-08-17 | ecosystem: Environmental > Aquatic > Marine > Strait...
AGTGGAAAACCACCTAAAAACTTTGAGTCCGCAGGTAATGATATACTAGGTGGAGGATTTGATTTAGGTTCGTTTGACCCTAGTTAGAATTATTAATTATTATTATATTATATTATGGAAGAAAAATTAGAAGAAGTAGTTGAAGAAACTACCCAGAACCAACAGGATCCAGGTGATGAAAACATGGTTAAAGTTGATGAAAGTAAATTTGAATCTGCTGGCGACGACAGTGTTATAAAAGTAGATCTAAGTAAACCACCAACACCAGAAAAAAATGAAACTAAAGAAGATAACGCTGACGACAGCGGAGTGGTTGCAGAGCCTAAAGATGCCGATGCCACAGAAAAACAAAAAGAAGTACAGCCGGAAGCTGAAACACAAGAAACTCCAGTATTAGAAGAAATTACTGAAGATTCTACTGAAGAAGAAGTTGCTGAAGCAGAAGAGCAAATAGAAGAAGCCGTAGCAGAAGCAGAAGCAATTGGAAAGCCAATACCAGAAAATATTCAAAAGTTAATGGACTTTATGGAAGAAACTGGTGGTGATTTAAGTGACTATGTAAAGCTTAACCAAGATTATTCAAAACTAGATGATCAAAATCTATTGTATGAATATTACAAGCAAACAAAACCTCACTTAAACAATGAAGAAATTAACTTCCTTATGGAAGATCAATTCTCTTACGACGAAGAAGTTGACGAAGAAAGAGATATAAGAAGAAAAAAATTAGCGTTAAAAGAGCAAGTTGCCAACGCTAAAAGCCACTTGGACGGGCAAAAGTCCAAATACTATGAAGATATCAAAGCTGGATCAAAACTCACAACAGAGCAACAAAAAGCTGTAGATTTCTTTAATAGATACAACAAAGAGTCAGAAGCAACTCAAAAAACAGTTAAAACAAACTCTGATATTTTCACGCAGAAAACAAATAATGTTTTTAACGACAAGTTCAAAGGTTTTGAATATAACGTCGGTGATAAAAAATACAGGTTTAATGTAAACAATGCTGAAGAGGTTAAAAATACTCAAAGCGACATAAGCAATTTTACCAAAAAGTTTTTGGATAAAAAAAATGCTTTAACAGACGCTAAGGGTTATCATAAATCTCTATATACAGCAATGAATGCAGACGCTGTTGCAAAACACTTTTACGAACAAGGAAAAGCAGATGCTATGAAAGATAGTGTTGCTAAAGCTAAAAATGTTAATATGGATCCAAGACAAAGTCATGGAAAAATTGAAGCAGGTGGTATGAAGTTCAAAGTGCTAGGCGATGATGCTAATGATTTTAAGTTTAAAATTAAAAATAAAAATAAATAACAATTTAAAAAAATAAATTATGGCAATTACAAATGGCCCAAATTTGAATGTTGTTCCGGCTTCGGGGCGACAAACATTATCAACAAACTATCTAGATCTTAATGGTTCTGGTGGTTGGGCACAACAATATTTACCAGATCTTATGGAAAAAGAAGCAGAGGTATTTGGTCCTAGGACTATATCAGGGTTTCTTTCACAAATAGGAGCTGAAGAATCTATGACTGCTGATCAAGTTATTTGGTCGGAACAAGGTAGATTACATTTATCATACAAAGCTAACATAGATACAAACAATGTTATTACTATACAGTCGGACATTGATGGTAATAACTTTGCTGCTGGTGGTATCACAGTGCAGCACGGTATTAGAAAAAACGACACTGTAATTATTGCTAACTCTACTGGGGTTTACAAAGCAATTGTAGTATCTAAAGCAGATGGTGGTGGTACTGCAGGTGTTGGTGCAGACATTACTGTTGCTGGGTATGATAACGCTACAATTCCTACTTCAGGTGCTACTGCTAACTCAGGAACAACTGTATTAGTTTATGGTTCTGAATATGCAAAAGGAGATAGTTATGATGGATCTACAAGTCACGAGGCTAACGAACCTTCTTTCAAAACTTTTTCTAACAAACCAATTATTTTAAAAGATTACTACGAAGTTTCAGGTTCTGACGCTTCTAGAATTGGTTGGGTTGAAACAACTTCTGAGGAAGGTCAATCAGGTTACTTGTGGTACTTAAAAGCTGAAGCTGATACAAGAGCTCGTTTTAACGATCACTTAGAAATGTCAATGCTTGAGGGTATAATTGGATCTGACAACGCTCATACATTAGGTGCTGGTGGTTCTGGTGCTGCTATGGGTGTTGATGCTCACTTAAACTACGCTACTGGTGCTAACGTTGGTACTGAAGGTTTATTTGCTGCTATTGAAGATAGAGGTAATTTAACTTCAGGTGTTACTGGTGTTAACTCTGCTACTGATTTAGCTGAATTTGACGCTATCTTAGCTGAGTTTGACAAACAAGGTGCTATTGAAGAAAACATGATGTTTGTAAACAGAGCTACTTCGTTAGCAATGGATGACATGTTAGCTTCTATGAATTCTTATGGGGCTGGTGGTACTTCTTACGGAGTGTTTGACAATTCTGAAGATATGGCGCTAAACTTAGGTTTTTCTGGTTTCAGACGTGGATCTTACGATTTTTACAAGTCTGACTTTAGATACTTAAATGATCTAGCAACAAGAGGTGGTATTAATGCTGCTGCTGGTTCTAGTGCAATTAGAGGAGTTATTGTTCCTGCTGGAACTTCAACTGTTTATGATCAACAGCTAGGAAGCAATATGAAACGTCCATTTTTACATGTTCGTTACAGAGCTTCACAAACTGACGACAGAAAAATGAAAACTTGGGTTACTGGTTCGGTTGGTGCTGCTACAACTGCACTTGACGCAATGCAAATCCATATGCTTTCTGAAAGATGTTTAGTTACACAAGGTGCTAACAATTTCATGTTAATGAAATAAGCATTTATTATATTAAAGACCGGGGCTTCGGCCTCGGCCTTTTATTTTTATTAATTTTATTATATATTATATTATGGCAAAAAAAGCAAAAAAAGTTGAGGTAAAAGAACCTCAATTAGAAAAAACAGTTACAGAGTTTTTTGAAGAAACTGTAACTCAAGAAACAAAAGTTGAAACACCAAAACTTAAAAAAGTTGAACCTAGTTGGGAAATAAAAGACAGGGTTTATTATTTAAAAGGAAATAAAAAACCACTTTCTAGATTAATTAAATCTGCTAATGTTTATTATTTTGATCAAGAAAAAGGCTACGAAAGAGAGCTTAAGTATTGTCAAAATCAAAAAACACCTTTTGTTGATGAAATGCAAGGTGACCAAAGGTTAGAGCACGTTATTTTTAGAGCTGGAAGTTTATTTGTTCCAAAAGAAAAAACAGTTTTACAAAAATTATTATCTTTATACCATCCGGATAAAGATAAAATATATTACGAGCACGAGCCGGTTGCTGTTGCAGAAAGTGAAATTGATTGGTTAGAATTAGAAATAGAAGCGTTAAACGCGGCACAATCTATGGATATTGATATGGCTGAAGCAGTTATGCGTGTAGAAGTTGGTTCTAAAGTGTCAGAAATGAGTTCTAAAGAACTTAAAAGAGATTTACTATTATACGCTAAGAGAAACCCAGAGTTGTTCTTAGAGTTAGTGAATGACGAAAACGTTGTGCTTAGAAACTTTGGTATTAGAGCAACTGAAATGGGATTATTAAAATTATCTTCTGATCAAAGAACTTTTTCATGGGGTTCTAATGATAGAAAGTTAATGAATGTTCCATTTGATGAACACCCTTATTCAGCTTTAGCCGCTTGGTTTAAAACTGATGAAGGTATGGAGATTTACTCCAATATTGAAAAAAGATTAAATTAATCTAACTGTAGATGCAGTCGCTCTACGGGGCGATTGCAAACTACAAATTATATTATATGGAAAAAAATAAATCAAAAGGTTTAGGCGATACTATAGCTAAGATTACTAAAGCAACTGGAATAAAAAAAGTTGTAGAAAAAGTAGCCAAAGCAACTGGCAAGGATTGTGGTTGTGATAAAAGGCAAGATACTTTAAATAGATTTTTTCCTTATAATAATTAAAAAGAAATTATGGTAAATATAGACACGGTATATCAAAAAGTATTAATGCTAGTTAATAAAGAGCAGAGAGGTTATATAACGCCTCAAGAGTTTAATTTATTTGCCGACCAAGCTCAGAAAGAAATATTTGAACAATATTTTTATGATTTAAATCAATTTTCTAGAATACACGGTCAAGAGCTTGAGTATATTGATATCGTTACTAATATTAACGATAAAATAAGTGGTTTTGAAACTAATACTTCTATTAGCTCTGGATCAATACAAACCGGTACAAATCCATTATACAGGCTTGGCGCGGTATATTCTGGTGACGGTATGGTAGTGGAAGAAGTTCAACAAAGCGAATTAGCTTACATGCTAGCATCACCTCTTTTGCAACCGACAATTTCACATCCTGTGTATGTAAGATTAACAGAAACAACTATAGACTCTTATCCTAACAATATAGCCACATCGTGTGATTATATTAGAACGCCTATTTCTCCTAGCTGGGCTTATGTAGTTGTTGGTGGTAAAGCAATGCGTGATTCAACTTCAGCAATAAACTTTGAGCTACACCCAGCGGAAGAAAGCGAGTTAGTTTATAAAATACTAAAATACGCTGGAATATCAATGGACAAAATTAATATTTTCCAAGCTGGACAAGCCCAAGAACAATCAACAATACAGCAAGAAAAACAATAAAATAAATGGCTTATAACACTTCAAACTCACAATCATATTACGATAACACAGGAGATGCTTTTGGTAGTTATCAGTTCACATCACTAAAAGATATAGTAAATCAATTTATGGTAGTTTATGTTGGTGAAGATAAAATAATATCTAAAATAAAAAGAGTAGATGTTTCTTTTCATGCACAAAGAGCTTTAGCAGAATTATCTTTTGATACTTTTAAATCTTGTAAAGCAAAAGAATTTACAGTGCCTCCAACACTTCAAATGCCACTTCCACAAGATTATGTTAATTATACTAAAATAAGCTGGGTAGATTCTGCTGGTATAAAACACTTAATGTATCCAACGTCTAAAACTTCAAACCCTTCTCAAAACGCGTTGCAAGATTCTAATGGAGATTTTACATTACAAGCGGTTGGTGATTTAGTAATTAATTCAAGTAGTGTAACTTTAGATGCTGAGTATTCTAATATCTTAGTTGGAATGAAAATTAGCGGGGCATATGTACCAGAAAATACTATTATTGCATCAACTGATAATAGTGGCGCTACAACAGTTGTAACTCTAGAAGACACAGGCGGTACAGCTGTAGTTCCTGGATATATAGATAGTTCTGGCCTTAGTGTTAGCATAGGTAATACTAATACAACATTAACTTTTAATGAAAACAATAATTTAATAACTCCAAAAAAATCATATAATATAGTAAAAAACCTAGCTTGGAATTTAAGTGATTTTAAAATAACCGCAGCGTTAGCAGCTGATATATCTAACGTAAAAATAGGTATGCTTGTATATCAAAATAATTTTCCCTTAGGAACTACAGTTACTAATGTTAGTGGAACTACAGTAGTTGTAGATCAATTACCAGACACAGCAGTACTATCAGGTGGTGAAATAACTTTTGTTGATCCAGAAAATGCTGATACAGACACTTGGGCAGCATACAAATCACATACACCATCTGAAAACAACAATGACGATTACCAAGATGATACTTATTGGCCACTTAACGGTAATAGATATGGGCTAGATCCTCAACATGCTCAAGTTAATGGCTCTTATTATATAGATAAAGAAACAGGAAAAATACATTTTAGCTCTAATGTTTCAGGAAAAACTGTGATAATAGATTACATAAGTGATAGTTTAGGAACTGAAGGAGAAATGCAAGTTCATAAATTTGCTGAAGAAGCAATGTATAAGTGGATATCTTATGCTATTTTATCTACAAGAGCAAACACACAAGAATATATAGTAAGAAGATATAAAAAAGAAAGATTTGCAGAAATTAGAAAAGCAAAACTAAGACTTTCAAATATAAAACTAGAAGAAATTACTCAAATTTTAAGAGGTAAATCGAAACAAATAAAACACTAGGATATGCCAGAAATAAAGCATAATTTTACTCGTGGTAGGATGAACAAAGATCTTGATGAAAGGCTTATTCCAAACGGTGAGTATAGAGACGCTATGAACATACAAGTGTCATCGTCAGAAGAATCTAACGTTGGTACTGTTCAAAATATATTAGGTAATACACTTGGTTGTCCTGCTGGATTTGTTTCTAATGATGCTTTTACAGTTGGATCTATTGCTGATGAAAAAAATGATTCTTTATATTGGTTAGTCTCTAATCAGTCTTACAGTAGTTTAGCAAATATTGTTTCTAATGCTAACAACTTAAATAGTCCAATAATTTTATCAGATGAAATATTAAGAAAAATACCATCTACAGATCCAAACGTAAGCGGATGTGAAAGGGTTTTTGTAGATAAATTTGCGTTTTCTATACCAAATTCATCTACTTCAAACTCAAATGTTTTAACTTCAATACCCTCATCAATAATAGAAGAAATAAATATAGGTTGGAGTGTTACGGGTGTTAATAGTTCTGGTGCAATTGCAGGTCCATCACAAATAGTATCTTTCAATCAAACACCAACTTATTTCGCTACATACGGGTTTACCGCACTAGCTAGTACCGGTACCCAAACGTCATATATTGATACTGGCTTAAATGCTATGGCTAATGTTATTGGAACTAGTATCAGCGTTCCGCTAGCCCACAGAGGTCTTACTAATCAACCAGACGCCTTATCTGTATGGGATTGGGGTGGAAATGGATATAATCTTTTAATAGACGGTTGGGATAATAATGTTCTTCCAAGTAGTATTGTCGGTGGTGTTATTACTTTAAATTATCAAAGTACAAACCCTGCCCAGCCTTATCAAGAAACAAGAACAATACAGGCCGCGCAGATTTTAATCCGCACTTATAATACTAGCTCGGGCGTAACTTTAACTAGCAATGTGTGTGAGATTACACTTGACCAGCAATTACCTCAAGCTTTCAACGCAAAGCACTCTACTAATCCAGGTGGTACAGTGGTAACACCACCTCAATCTACTTGGCTCTCAAATTCTCAGGTTAATGGATCTGATGTTTGGTTAAGCAATTTAATGGATTATAGTTTGTACCCTTCTTTACCCCCTACATCACCAATAAACGCAATAATAACAACTACCGCCCCCTCTACAACCACAAACGTCTCTAATGGTGTGTTTTCTTTTGATATAAATGATCTTGATGTTAGCACTCTTACTTTAAACCAATTAGTAAACGTTACAGGTCCTAGTTCTCAAAATCCAGGTGGTAGTTTTTGTATTGATTTTATAGATCCAGCAAACAATTCTATAGTTTTAAAAGATTGTAATACTGGTACTATTATTGGTGGTTGGCAAGTTGGTGGTATGCTATTTGGTTCACCTCAACCCCCTGGTGGCTTAGTATCGCTTGCTAGTCAACAAACAATAAATTTAAACGAACCCTTAGACTTATCTTCAGGTCAATTTCAAGCTTTGATATTTTCAGGTCCAAGAGCATTAAACTTTAACCACGGCAATCTTGTTACTGGTTTAAATATTGTTGATGATATGTTATTTTGGACAGATAATAGAACTGAACCAAAAAAAATAAATATAACTAGAAGTGTAGAGGGTACAGTTCAAAATGGTACTAAACATACTTCAATTGTAAATAACAAATTAAATTACGGTTTAGCACCAGGTACTTATATTCCAGCTAGAGAAGAGCATATTACTGTTATTAAAAAACCACCAACACAAGCGCCTGGATTAGATATGGTTGCTAAAAGACTAGGTAATTCTTTTGGTAATGCTGCTTATGATTTTACTAGTACTGCTGTTGGTGATGAAATTACAATCAATGTTAATTACGATGCTACAAACGGTCCAAACAACTATGCTGTTGATGATGTTTTATATTTAAACCAAGGAATTACTAGACCAGCTTTTGACTATGATTTTGATGTTAGATTAGTTATAAATAATATAACAATTTTTGCAACTCAAATAGAAGTAGAAGCAACTGTTTTATCTATTAAAGAAGGGTTGAGCTATGCATTTCAAACTTATTTTGTTAGCTTAGATACAACTGGAGAAAAATTATATTCTTTAAAGTTTCCAAGATTTGCTATTAGATATAAATATGAAGACGGTGAATATTCTTCTTACGGCCCTTTTTCTGAAGTAGCTTTTTTACCTGGTGAGTTTGGCGTTGGCCCTGAAAGTCAATTTCTTCCAAATAGAGGTTATAATTTAGGTATGGAAAATAAACTTACAGACTTAAAATTAATTAACATAATACAAAATGATTTACCGTTTGACGTTGTGCAAGTCGATATACTATATAAAGAATCTAATTCTACAACCGTTTACACTATAGATGAAATAAAACCTAGTGATGCTTATTGGACAAATAATGCTTACAATATAAAGAAAGAAACTATAAAAGCAACGTTACCTTCAAATCAGCTTTTAAGACCATGGGATAATGTTCCTAAAAAAGCTTTATCACAAGAGCTAACTGGTAATAGAATTATATACGGTAACTACGAGCAAAATTACAATTTATATAATTATAGAGCAAACTTTATTGTTAGAACAAAGCAAAGAGATAATATTGATACTAAAAAATCTGTAAAATCATTAAGGAATTATCAATTAGGAGTTATTTACTGCGATAAATACAATAGACAGACTCCTGTTTTATCAGACGCTACAGGTTCTATACGTATTGAAAAATTAGATTCTGATAAAAGAAATCAATTAGAAGTTTCATTAAATAGTAATTATCCTTTGTGGGCTACTCATTATAAGCTTTATTTAAAAGAAACTTCTACTGAATATTATAATTTATCTTTAGACAGATATTTTGAAGCTAAAGACGAAAACATTTGGCTTGCGTTCCCATCAAGTGATAGAAACAAATTAGATTTAGAAACATCTTTATATTTAAAAAAGAGATATAATAGCTCAAGTCCAGAGCAAACAAATGAAAAATATAAAGTTATAGATATTAAAGACGAAGCGCCTGAATATATAAAAACCAGAAGAGTTGTTTTAGGAGGTGTTCAAGATGATGCAAATGCTCAACTTTTATTTGATGATGCTAACTTTTTACCAACTTTAAATAGTTCTCAATTTAAGATTAGATCAACAAGTTTAGACAATACTTTACTTGAAAATTTTCATGAACAAAATACTACCGCTGGTAATTTAGGTGGTTCTATTGTTTCTAATACTATTTTTATAAGATTTTCATCAGCAGATGTTAATGGTGTTCGTAAGGAAAAACAAACTCAATGGTATGAAGTAGATAACGTTAAAAAAACTGAAGATTTTTATTATTTTGTAAAAATAAAAGAAAAATTTACCCAAGAAGATAGCTGGATTACCAACGATGTATTAGGCCCTGCTTTAGCTGATATAACAAATACAGCTGCCGGTGGTTTTGGTTTAGTGTTTGAGGTTGGTCAAGATATAGTTCAAAACAAATCTATATTTCAAGGTAGATTTTTTGCTAAAATACTTAAAAGTAATGTTGTAGAAGAAGCTATTGTAGCGCAAGGACTTTTACAAAACCAAGTAGCTGTGGCTAGTATTCAAGCTGGTCGTTTAATAAATTTTCAAGAAGAAAGACCTGATGGTGTTTCTGCAAATTACCAGCAAGTAATTAGTTTAGCAATAAGTCAGTTTAATGATTTAGCTGGCAACGGATTTCCTTGGTTTGCTGAGGGCGCTCACTACAAAAATACACCAGGTACTTTTACTACTCCAAGTGGTGCTAGTCCTGTGTATTCAGTGACAGATCATGGTCCTCCAGATGGAGCGGCTGGGCAAGTTTCTAATAAAGCTTATTGGAGTAGAGAGGCTTGGAAAAGAATTTACAAACAATTAGATATTGCAGATTCTAAATGGGTTTTAGATGAAGCTTTTTCTGCTGGTGAAGAACCTAGATGGAAAGGTATTGATCAAAGTAACGAACAAGTGCAACCTCAGCTTGGCCCAAATTCTGGCAGCGGTAGCACTATTTACGGTGGTTATAATCTTAGATCATCGCATATAAAATCTATCGACTTCAACGCAAAAACTACGGTTAGCTGGATGCCACCTGGACTAGCTTATCAAGATGGTAAAGGTCACGGATCATCTAGTGTAGTAGGTGCAAATAATGAGGAAGACTATGAATACCATACTACAGGCCAAGGTCTTAATTTAACTACTAGTACTTTTGATTTATCATACGTTGGCACTGGTAGATTAGTTGATAGTGATTTTGATGGTGCTTCTATTAACACGCTTGCTTATGCTGCTAACCCAAGCTCTGCTTATCAAACTGGATTAACAATACCTGGTGTAGCTGATTGGAACGATCATTGGAAAATACTAGATGATGTTGATAGTACAGCAAAAAACTTTGCTGATAAAATACAAGTTGGTTCGTATTTAAAATTTACTAATGATCCAACTGAAGAATTGTGGAAAATTACAAACGTAAGAGTTTTTTATAAATATAACTACTCTGATTATTATAAAGATGTAGAATATCCAGATTTTGATATTCCTGTCCCTGGTTCAAATCCTCCAGAAAGTCACATGATGTCTATTGAACATCATTTAACTTATAAAGACGGAACCACTGGTGTTGCTGGGGCAAATAATACTTGGTATCCAAACCCACCACCAGCTTCTCACACAGGTGGTGTAAGGATTTATGATCAACTTTATAACATGGCTTATTATAACCGTAGAATAACTTATAGAATAACAGTAGAATCTGCTGACAATCCAGGAGGTAAGCTAGGTGATAATCCTAATTATATTCCTTGGATTACAGATGGTTCAACAATTAGTTCTTCAAGATGTGGTATAGATATTATTTCTTTAGATTACATTGACAACAATAACGATGTTGATTTTCCAGAAAACCCTGCTATATTTGAAACAGAGCCAAAAGAAGATGTTGATTTAAATATTTACCACGAAGCAAGCGATACAATACCTGTTAGTTTAAGTAATAACGGTATTCAATTTGCACCAACTGGAAGTGTTGTTAAATCATTGCTTATACAAGCAATACCAAGTAGTGCTAATTTATCAACTCCAGCGCCAGGTGTTGAAAATATTATTGTTAATAACTGGCTTTCAAACGGTATTGTTGAGATTAATGGTGAATTTTTAAATCCAACTTTAGATGATACTTTTTCTTTTACTAGACCAGATGGAACTTATACTGTAGCTAAGTTTATATCATTAGGAGATGGTGATTCTAGTTCTATTATATCTACACCTCAAGGCCCACAGTCAAGTTTTGCTAAATTTGAAATAGTTAATACTATAGGTCTTGGTTGGCATAATTGTTTTTCTTTTGGAAACGGCGTAGAGTCTAATAGAATAAGAGATGCTTTCAACTCTGTGTTTATAGATAAAGGACCTAAAGTATCAGCAACTCTTGATGAAAATTATAAACTTGAAAGAAGAGGTTATGGTTTAATATACTCCGGAATATACAACTCTAATTCAGGTATTAATAATTTAAATCAGTTTGTTATGGCTGAAAAAATTACTAAAGATATAAATCCTACTTACGGTAGTATACAAAAATTACACGCAGGTTGGGGTCAAAGTGGAGATTTAATAGCTCTTTGTGAAGATAGAATTTTAAAAATATTAGCAAATAAAGATGCTTTATTTAATGCTGATGGAAACACAAATGTTACTGCTACTAATAAAGTTTTAGGTACAGCAACACCTTATTCTGGTAAATTTGGAATATCTAAAAATCCAGAATCATTTGCATCAGAATCTTACAGGGCTTATTTTACAGATAAAGTTAGAGGAGCTATATTAAGACTTTCTAGAGATGGTTTAACACCTATATCTGAAGTTGGTATGAAAGATTATTTTAGAGATAATTTAAAACTTAATAATAAGTTAGTTGGAAGTTTTGACGATAGAAAAGGTGAGTATAATATAACGTTGCAACAAACAAACGCGGAACTACAATCAGCTAGAACTGTTTCGTTTAAAGAAAAATCAAAAGGTTGGGTTAGTTTTAAATCTTTTGCACCTGAACAAGGTATTAGTTGTGCTAATAAATATTACACTTTTAATCAAGGTGCACTATACGAGCATCATGTACCTGAAACAGTTGAAAATAGAAATACTTTTTATGGTGATGCGCTTGTACCATCTACGTTTACTGTTATTTTTAACGAGTCACCTGGTAGTATTAAAGATTTTTACACTATAAACTATGAAGGTTCTCAAGGACGCATGAATCAAATTACTAATTATGATACTTTTGTAAAAAGTTCTTGGGATGGTTCGTTTGGTGCTAATGGCGAACCTGTGTACACTACAACTTCTAGCAACGTTACAGCACAAGGTATGAGTGGTTATAACTTGCAAAGTTTAAACATCGAACAAGGTTGGTACGTTTCAAACATACAAACAGACAAAGAAGAAGGTAGTATAAAAGAATTTATTGAAAAAGAAGGTAAGTGGTTTAATTATATAAAAGGTAAAGAATGGCTATAAATAAATTTGGTAAAGGAGGTTTTGATAGCGCTGATAGTTCTTTCCAAGGATTAGGCGTTTTAGCTAGTAGTAACTCTGCTAGTATTTTTGGTTGTACAGACCCTACACAATTTAATTACAATGCAGCGGCAAATGTAGATGATCAAAGTTGTATACCAATAATTCATGGGTGTTTAGATCCTTTATCCCCTAACTTTAACGATCACGATGGTGATGGGGTTTCAAATGCTATCACGCAAGATCCTTTTACTGATGTAAATACAGATGACGGATCTTGTATTTATTATGGTTGTACAGATAATACCGCATACAACTATGATCCAGACGCTAACACAGACACAAATCCAACTTCATGCATTCCGTTTGTATATGGATGTACAGATAGCTCCGCGGACTTAAATTATTTTAGTTATACCAGAAGCGGTGTTGATTATCATGTAAACGACCCTGCAAACGCAACTTGCCTTACTTGCCAAACATTTAATTTGCGTTTAAATTTTGATTCAAATGCAAATACAAATCAAGTAAGTCTTACTAACGCTGCTGATCCATGTATTACTAGGGTTTATGGTTGCATGCAATTAAACGCAAGTAATTATGATCCACTAGCTAACACACAGCCACAAGATTTTTGCGAATTTATTTTTCCAGGATGTATGGATAATGGAATTGTAACCTCAGGAATTATTGCTTGTAACTACGACTCTAATGCTACGGTAGATAATGGAAGTTGTGAGTATACCACGTGTGCTGGGTGTACAGATTCTAACTTCCCATATAATTACGATTCTAGCGCTACTATTGATGATGGTAGTTGTCAGAATGCACCTCCTATTCCGGTTTTAGGTTGTACAGATCCTTCTGCTCTTAATTATGACTCATTAGCTAATACTGATGACAATAGTTGTGTTGATATTGTAAATGGTTGCATAAGCCCAAGTGCTGATAATTATGATTTATTAGCAAATACAGATGATAATAGTTGTCAATTTTGTAACGCTTTAAGCTCTATCACAGTTACTAACCCTATTGGAATTTATAACATAAACGTAACTTGGGCTCAAAGCGCTCCAGATGCTGCTGTTACCAATATACAACTTAGTTATAGAATCGACGGCTCAGGAAATAATTTTACTGATATTCTGCTACCACCTAGTGATACTGACTATAATATAAGTGTACCATTTGATAATACAACTTATGAAATAGTAGTTTCTAACATTTGTAGTACTACTACTTCTAGCTCAATCAACACGGCAGCAACCACTGTTCAAGCTCCTATTTTAATTTATGGATGTACAGATACCGGGGCATTTAATTATGATCCAAATCTTAACGCAAACACAAACCAAGTAAGTGCTACTGATCTAAGTGATCCATGTATTCCTGTATCTTCAGGTTGTACTGACGACGGATCAGACCCTAGCTTCCCAGGTAGACCATCTGGCGCCGTAACTGGTCCAGCGAATAACTTTAATATTAATGCTAACACAAATGACGGTTCATGTGCTTACACTATATTCGGTTGTATTGATCCTAACGCTGATAATGCGTCTATTAATTCAAACGCCAATACTAATGATGGTTCATGTACTTATTCAGGTTGTACAGATCCAGCGGCGAGTAACTTTTCTTTTCCAAACTCAAATGTAACTCCTAATTCGCTCGCGTACGAAAATGGTAATGCTGTAGATGATGGTTCTTGTACATACCCGGTTTATGGTTGTCAGGATGCTACAGCGCTTAATTATGATGCTGCTGCAACAGTAGATGATGGTTCATGTGCTTACCCAGTTGCAGGATGTACCGATTCATTTGCTCTTAATTATAACTCAGCAGCCGTTGTTGATGATGGAACTTGTGTAGGTGCTGGCTGTACGAATCAAACAGCGGATAATTATGACCCAGCGGCAGTTAATGATAATGGTGGTTGTACTTTTACGGGCTGCTTAGATCCATATGCAGATAATTATTACTTTTCATTAATACCTCTTCCTGCTGCCGCACCTCCAAATGCAAATTACTACGTGTTACCTGGTGGCCCTATTAATCTTAATGAAAATCCTAACGCTACAAACTCTGTTACAAATTATGATCCAGGAGGAGATAATCTAACGCTTATGAGTGGACAACAATTATCTCTACCAATTGGTCACCAAGCTAGATCATCAAGTAGCGGAAATTTTGGTATTGGTATTATTGGTTTTACTGGAATAAGAAAATACAAAAATTATCCAGGGGCGCCTGTACCAAACAATAATTCATTAGTCCCTAATATATTTAATGATCAAAGCACTTGTAGTTTTCCTAATATTGATGGGTGTACAGATCCAGCGGCATATAACTACTTAACACCACCTATTGGTATGGATGTAGTAGACCAAAATAATTCTAATTGTGCATATTTAGATGGGACTACTACAAGTAGCGGTGTTACAATAAATACTGGATCATTTGGTTTTTTTAGAGAAAATGGCCAAAAAGTTAACATAGGTTGTAACGATGATATATCAGATCCTATTTTTAATTTAACAAACCAAAACGTAATTCATGGAGCTACAAATGCTACGCCAAATGAAGTACCACCAATTAACGCAACTCCATATTCGGTTACGACTGCCAAAAGATACACAACAACTAATAAAGGTCAATTTGATCCATTGGCTTCTCAAAATGATGTTGGTTGTAAAAGATGGTATACACAGCCAACATGGGAAAGTAAAATATTTCCAGGAGATCAAAATATAGCTACAGGAACATTCTACACTGGGGCTCAACAACCAGCCAGTTATTCCACAAACTCAACTACATTTAACAATCAAGAATACCACGGTGCTTTTTTTGAGTTAAGTTGCGCAAATGGACCTTCACAGGCATCGTTTGGTTGTCCTAATATAGGTAATTCAGTTGGTGGTAATTTTGGAAAAGTAAGGCTACAGATTGACAATAGAAACTCTAAAAGATATTTTGAAGAAACTTTAGTTAAACCTGGTAGTCTTGGTAGCGATCCTTGGCAATCTCCTTATATTCACAATATGGTTTCTAATGTTTGGGAACTATATGAATTAGTTGAATCTAGCGCTCGTAATACCACGGAGAACAATGCAAGAAATGGAATTTACCCACCTAGCACAGGTGCGTTTACTCACTATGTTAACGTAACTTATAATACTAAAGATAAAGTTCCGTTTTTCTCAGCAAATAGCTCGTCTGGCGTTCAACTAGGAAGTGGTGGTGTTGCAACAGCATCTGGAGGTGCTGCTGGTAGCGTTGGTTTTGCTATTCCAGTTAAAGTTGGTTGTACTGATTATAGAGCAAAAAATTACTGTCCAACTTGTAATGCAGATCATAAAATAACTGGAGCGCAAGTACCTAACAATATCATGCACGCTGGGGGAGGAGCGACAGTTTGGGTGGTTAATAATGCCTTTGCTCCTATTACATTGCAACCGCTACCCGGATCAACATCTATAGGAAATGAGTTTACATACTGTAATTATACGTTATAAATTTAACTTTAAATAAAAAATATGTTACTACACACACTAACATTTAGCGGAGACGTAAACATTAGTTTACAACCAGGAGATATTATATATTACTCACCAACTTCTACTGTGCCTGGCAGTAATATTAGTTCTGTTAATGACACTACTAATATAGTTTTATTTGGAGTATGCGTAAGTGTTTTTAATAATGGATCAACAACGGTATCGCCAACTATACCACCATTTAGTATATTAGTTTCTTACGACAACAATGCAGTTCCAGCAATAAACATACCACAAAACGGCGACTACATTATGTTTAGTAAAAACAAAGAAGTAAATTCATCTAGCTTAAAAGGTTATTATGCTGAAGTAACATTTTCTAATGATTCCCCTGGTAAAGTAGAATTGTTTTCTGTTGGAGCAGGTGTTTCAGAAAGTAGTAAATAAATAAAAAAAATATAAAATGGCAAACGGATACGGATATGGAGGTTCACCAAGCACATCAAGTTCATCAAGCTCACCTAGCGCACCTAGCGTACCAGCATCACCAAGTAGTGTTGTAAAAAGCGTTGTATATCAAAATCAAGTAGCTCCTCCTGGTTTTCATTACATGCCAGATGGTACTTTAATGTCAGATGCTGAACACGAAGCTCTTTATAATAATAAACAAATAGCAGGTATTTTAATAAATTTATCTGATCTACCAGCAGCAACTACACGTAGAAGTTTTCAAATAAACGGAACTGATGGAGCAGAATTTATTTTAGAAATAAAAAATGAAGATGATCATTATTATAATTTTATCACTAGAGCTTTTCAAGCTACAAAAAGCAGTCTAGAAAAAACTATTACTAACGGTTCTTATGTAGGTTATATAACTTTTCCAACGGTTACAGACGATGATAATTATGATATTTATTTGTATGCAAAACCAGGCTCACAACACTCTGAATACAATGAAGTTAGATTTCAAGACGGAAGTATTGACGTAAACTCATCTTCAGGATCTAACTCTTTAATGTTACAAAAAGTTATATACCAATATACAGATTTAACTTTAACTTTATCTACTATCTCTCCTTCTGCTACTATTGAAACAGCTTCACAATCTAACGCTACAATAACAACTTCTAGAAGGTTTAATAAAGTTTCTACAGCTTTTTCTATATCTTGCTCGGTAAGCACAGCTACTAAATCTTATAGAGTTATAAAACAACCTACATCAAGTGATGCTTTGTCTTTTACAAGCTTAACGGTTGGTAGTGCTCCAGAGGCTTTAACAGGTGAAGATATATATCCAGCGGTTAGCAATACAGATACTGTAGACGGTAATTTTGCAGGAGGCGTTGCAAATGTTAAAATTGTAATGGATACTAATGTTGCTGACAAAATGGTTGTTGGAGATAAAATAACCGCACCTATAATAAGCGATACAGTCAATGGTGCTAGCGACGGTATAAAAGTGATTGTAGATACTGGTAAAATGCAAGTTGGCGATCAAGTTGGTGGTAATGAATTTTTAGAAAAAAACTTTGTGACTGTTACAGAGTTAGACCCAGATGGTGATAATGCATTTGAATTTAACATGTCAAGAGCTGTTACGTTTGCAGATGGTGATGCTATAACTTTTTCTCATAAATGCAATAGAAGTTTAACAACCGTAGTTGCTTTAAACCCAGATGGTGATAACGTGAAAGAATTTTCAATGTCTCAAAACATAGGAATTACTGATGCGACTGTTTTAAGTTTTAGTAATCAAAAAAATTATCAATGGCCAGTAAATGATATTAAAGATGTTTTTGTTGGGGCAACTTTACTGTCTGACACAAACGTTACAGCAAGTTCTATTGTAGATGATTATTATGATTATATAACCGTAAACGAAAACACAGAAGAAGAAATTGTTTTATTAGAAAACAAATCTCTAGCTGTAAACACTAAGGGTCAAAAACCAACTATAACTAAAGGTTTAGTATCAACACAACCAGGTAGTCTTGTGTTTAACAATCAACAAGCTTTAGCTTTAGCTGGTGATACTTTAAGGGTTGGTTCTTATAACACCCAAGGTATTTCAAGTATCTCTGGATATAATGTTAAATTTACAAACCTAGCTATTGCATTAACACCAATAACAACAACAACAACATCTGCTGTTAGTAATAGCACTAGTGTTCCTGTAGCATCTAGAAACGGTATATTAGATTCTGTTAGTACTGTTAGTGGTATAGGTATAAACCCAGCTTTAGCAGACCCAACTGTTAGTAGTGGTGCTGGCGCGGTTAGTGGTGCTGGAACTTTAGTATTAAGCGCAGCACAAACACTAGAAGACGGTATTACTTTAGCTTTTGCTAACGCTGGACAGCAAGCTGTTATAACAGGTAACATAGAAATAATTTCAGCTGGAATCGCTGATAAAACTATACATTTTGATGTAGAAAAACTTCTTTCTATAACTTAAAATTAAAAAAGCAGTGAAAACTGTGATAATAAATAGATAAAATATTATAATGGAAAATAATAAAAAAAAATCACCTGTAAAAAACCTTGATATATTTGCAGGCTTATTTGGTGGTGGTGCGGCGGCAGGAGGTGGTGCTGCGGCAGGAGGTGGTGCTGCTATGGGTGGGCCACAAATGATGGCAGTATCAGCTGGTATTAGTTTAGTTAGTGGACTTTTAGGTAGTAGAAAAAGAAAAAGGCAACAAAGAGCAGCTCAAGCAAGATACAACGAGATGAAAGCGGCTTACGAGGGTTTAGATACTAGTAATTTATACGCTGATGTTCAAAATCCATATGCTAACATGGAAAATACTATGGAAGATTTAAAAGTTAACACGCAACAAGCTGATTTCATGGCTCAACAAGGAGCTCAAGCAAGAGCTGATATACTAAGCGCGTTTAGCGGTGCTGCAGGTGGAAGCGGTATAGCTTCTTTAGCACAATCTTTAGCTAACCAACAAACACAACAAGCTGCGGGAATATCTGCTTCTATTGGACAACAAGAAGCTGCAAACGAAAGAGCAAGAGCAACGCAGGCTGCTAGATTACAACAATTAGAAGGCGCTGGAGAATTACAAGCTCAACAATTAAGATCTCTTGGAGAATCACAAGCAAGAGCTTTAGAATACCAAAAAACATCTACAATGTTTGGTATGGGTCAACAAAGATTAGCAGCAGCAAATCAAGCTGTAGCGGCTGGTCAATCACAAATAGCTAGTGGTATTGGTGGTTTAGCAACTGGATTTGCTATGGGACAATTTGGAGATGTTTTTGGTGGTGCTAATAATAGTGTTAATTCTGGGAGTTTAAATACAATGGACTTACAGACACAAGATTTCGGCGACATGTTTAGTAATCAGTTAAGTGGCGGAACAGGTTTAGATTTCGGTGGTATTACAAAAACTGGATTAAAATTTAATCCTTTAACAGGTAAATTCGAATAATAATATGGCAAAAAAACAACAACCAAAATTATCATATGGACCTAACATGGGTTTAATAGCTGGGGAAGCTCAACTAGCTGCTTCTGAAACAGCATTAGCAAATGTTAATCAATCTTTTGTTACTGGTGCAGCAGCTATGTTTGGTGCTATACAACAAGCCAACAAAGAAAGAGATGCTAAAATGGAAGCTTACGAAACGCAAGTTGGCGGCTTACCAGATATAAATCAATTTGAAGATCCTAAAAACAAACAAATAATTAAAAACTTTTTAAACACGCAGAGAGACGAATATGTTAGGCTTGCTGATTTGTATGAAAATACAAAAGATAGAGATGTAAAAGATAAAATGGAGCAAATTAAATTTTCTTTAGTAAACTTAAATGATCAAATAAAAACATTTAATCAAGATAAATTAGATTATAGAACTGCTAATGAAGAAAACCAATTAGCAAGTCTTAGAACTTATCAAGAAAAAGATGGTACTGATTTTTTTACAAACGCGTTTACTAATAATGCTGCTTTTTCAATAGACGAAGCGGGTGATATGGTTTTTGGTATTAACAAAAATTCTTATAAATATAGAGATAAAGCTGGTAAATGGAACTCTAAAAATAATATTGACGAATCTAATGTATTAAAAATGTATGGTGATGTTTACAAGTCTGGCGGTAAAGGTGATAAGTTCAACGCAGACAATGTTAGAAGAGGGCTTTACAATAGTTTTAAAAATACTGGTAATAGCGCGTTGCAAGTTTTTGTAACTACAGATTTAACAAGCGATACTAGTGGTTTATCTTTTGAAGAGCAGTTTGCTTCTGGAAGTTTAAAAGAAAAACACCCAGAAATGTATAAAGGTTTTACTCCGGATAAAGATGGTAACTATAACACTGACTGGATGTTTGAAAATAAAAACGGAGACATACTTAGAAATAAAGTTTCTGATTACTTTACTAAAGTAATGGAAGATGGTCACGGGCAAGGAAGAACAGATAATTATAAAGCCCCAAAAATAGATAACAAAAATCCTGCATTGAAAAACCCAGAAAGAGGAGGTTTTTTATATGGCGCAAACTCAACGGGTTTTGACGACTCGCATCCTGACGAAAACAAAAGAAGTCGTGTTTTAAACATTGGTTTTGATCAAATGGTTCGAAATAGAAATGCTTTGCTACCTAAAAACGTCGTAAAAGGATCTGAGGTTCCGGGGGAGCATTATGTTTATAAATTTAATGGAGATACTTGGCAGGCTTTTTATAATGGAGAAAAAATTAAAGACGTAAGAGGGTCACAAATTGCTTCGTGGGAAGGTTTATTAAGCCCTCTTGATATACAAGCTGGAAACGGCTTACCTATGTTTGACATTGGTACCGCTACTTATAAAAAAGATAAACAGGATGAGGAGAAAAAATCTTTAGAAAAACCTTTAACGCCAGGCGGTATAGGTTTAACCTCTATTAACAGTAGTAGTGTTAATGATATAGAAAAAAGTATACAAAGTATTTTTATACCTCAATTTGCAACAGATTTTAATATCAGTCCCGTTTATAAAACTACATTATCGCTAGAGCAAAAAGGAAATATACAAAGAATTGTTAAAAATAAAATCAAAATAACAGGTCCTGGTGGTTTTGAAGAAATATATAACGTTGGGCCTGATTCTACCGCAGAAATTGCTGATCAGATAACAAACGATATTCTTGAGGTTTCTGATTATAGAAAACAAGTAGATCCAGATTTATTAGTAAACTAAATAAAATAAAATAATATGTTTGAAATAAACGGTAAAAACTTTTCTACTGAACAATTGCAACAAGCTGCTGATATGCAGGGTATGGAGTTTACTTTGTATTTACAAAAAATGAAAGATAAGGGTCTTGTGGAAAAGCAAGCCGACTCGACGGTAGATCCGACGGTGAGTCAAGACGATATGGGATCAGGCTTGGACGATGGTTCATCGGAGTCAGTAAGTTGGTTTGATCAAACTTGGTTTGGTCGAGGTATAGCTGCAGCTAGTACAACTGGTGAGGCTACAGACTTAATGGCTCAAGACTTTTCTAATATAGATATGAAAAGCATACAAGAGTTTATGAAAGCTAAAGAAAGTGAAGCTAAATCACACGTTCCGTCTGAGCGTATGAATAAGTTTCAAAAACAATATATTAAAGAAGGTAAAACGTGGTCTGCTTTTTTTAGAGGTGTAAAAGATCAACCTGGTTTATTACCAGAACTATTTGTACAATCTTTAGGTACTCAATTTGGAACAGCTATTGATTCACCTGGGGCATCCGCCGCCGCGGTTGCTGCTGGAGCTGCCACTGGGGCTGGTATTGGCGTTGCAGGATTTGGGGTTGGAGCTATTGCTGGAGGTTTAGCTGGTGCAATGGGTGGTTTAGCGACTTCTATGGAAGCCGCACTAACTTTTGGTGAGTTAATAGAAACTAGATTAAAAGAAAAAGGTTTAGAATTTACAGACGAAAATATAAAAAATTTATTAGAAACTGAAGGTAGAGAAATAAGAAACAGATCTATAGGTAGAGGTTTAACTATTGGTGCTGTAGAAGGTTTTTCTGGTGGTTTAGCGGGTAAAGCAGCTGTAGCTACTAAAGGAGCTGTTAAAGGTGTTAGAAAAGCAACGTTAGCAGCTGGCGCGGCTGGCGTTGGGGTTGAAGCTGTTGGTGGTGCAACCGGTGAAGTTTTAGGTAGAGTTGCGGCAGGACAGGAAATGGATGCTGCTGAAATTGGTTTTGAAGCTATAACAGGTACTGTAACGGCACCACTTAATGTTTCTGCTGCTTTATTAACCGCAAAAAAACCTACATACAAATTAAATGGATCTAATGTAACGTATGAGCAGATGAAAGATTTTGTTGATACGGCTGACGATATGGATGTTGCTAAAGCTGATATTAAAATGGAGAATGATTTTACTGGTATTGGTAAAAAAGCAAAAGCAAAACAAGAAGCTGCTATAAAAGGTATAGAGTTGTCTGGTGATATAGAAACAATAGTTGAGGTTGCAGACGCTAGAGCTGAAATAAACTTTAAAGATAACATGGAGTTTGCTAAAAAACATAGTAAACTTTATGGTTTAAAATTTACAGAAGCAACACAAGAAGAAATAAAAAACCGATTTAAAAATACAGAAAACGCAGATTTAGTAAATTCTTTAGGTGGTATTGTTGGGGATGAAATAATAATAAATAAAGATCTAGCGAAAACTAGAGTTTATGGTGACAACGTTGGTAATCATGAATTGTTACATGGTATAATTAAAGCTAGTAAAGCTAACATAACACAAGATACTATAAATGATTTTTTAAATATTATAGGTAAAGAAAACGAAGCTATAATTCAAAAAAGAATTGATGATAATTATGACGCTGATTACATGTCTAAAAATTTAGACGAATACTTTACTATATTTTCTGATGCAATAGCTAATAAAGAAATAAAGTTTAACGATGGTGTATTCACTAAAATTGCAGATGCTATTAGAAGAATGTTTGCTAATTTTGGTATTGCAAAAGTAGATTTTGAAAGTGGCCGTGGTGCTTATAACTTTTTAAAAGACTATAATAAAAGTATACATAAAGGTAGTTTAAGTAAAGGTGTTAAGGCAAAAGCAAGTAGTGTAGTGTTTGAAGACGCGCCAAAATCTAAATCAGGTTTTGATCAAACTGAGATTGTTGAAGATCTTGGGTTAAAAGAAACAACCGCTGGTATTGTAGCTAGAAATAAAGAAATTGAAAACACAATATTAGAAGAAGGTGTAAAAGACGAGGAAGGAAACATAAAAGCTTCACCTGCGCAACAAAGAAAACTAGCAGAAAATAATTTACCAAGAGCTTTTGCATTGGCAAAACAAGCTGCTGGTAGAGCTAAAGATCTTACATTAGACGATGCTTTAAAAATAGATGATGTAATGGAGTTTTACAGTGAGTATAGTTTAAAACTTACTGAATTAGCTAGAACATATAAAGCTCAAATGACAGATACTAAAACTGGTAAAGTTGTAAAAGTACCATTTGGCGCTTATATGAACAGCCTTTTACCGTTGAAATACTCTGGTATTTTAGATAAATTAAAAAGCAAAGTAGAAACAACTAGTCTGTCAGACGAAGCTACCGCTAGAAAAGCAAGAAACATTGAAGACACTACTGACGAAACTAATAAAACAAAAGGAACAAAAACAAAGTTAAAGCAAAGAACTTCTAGAAAATTAACAAGCTTAGCTAATTTAGACATCGAAAGTTCTCCGTTAGTAAAACTAGCTACAAACATTCAACTAAAAAAATTAATAGAATCAAACCCTAAAAACTTAGTAGAAGAAATACAAAAAGTTTTAATACCTGATTTAGTTGAAATTATAAGACAAGAAATGGGTGTTGTAGGCCAAGTTAAAGGAGAGTTAAATATTCCTGATAGTTACAACGCTTATTTATCAGATACATATCAATTGACTATTTCTAGTATGGAGATATCAAAAGTAAGAGCTAATTATAAAGACTTGTTTACAAAAGAAAAAATGGGTTTTGCTGATTATTCAACTAAAAAATCTGACAAACCTAGTCTTAAAAAAGATAGTAATTACGTAAAAGACATTAACAGAAATGTTACAACAAAAGCTGAGTTTATAAAGTACCATACTGAAGGTAAGAAAAACAAACTAATAAACAACCAGAGAAACCTAGCTATAATGCGAGCTGAGGCCGAAGCTGTTAGAGCTGCTGAAAATTACATAATAGATAACTCAGAAAACTTAAATCAAGTTTATGGAGCTGAGCTTAGAAACTTTATAGATGCTAAAACAATAGAAAAGCAAAATCTAGAAGATAAAAGTTTTGATAGTGTTAAATACAGTAAATCAATGGCCTTAGCTGCTTTTGAAATAAGAGATGCTGTTTTAACAGGTGAAAATGTTTTTGATAACAACGGTAATTTAATAGGGCCTTATAAAAATATACTTAAAAATAAAAAAGATTCAAAAGCTGTAGGTGATTTTGTTTGGGCTAATTTACATCTTTTAAGTCCCGATACTGATTTTAGATTTTTAGTAAAAGCGTACGAAAAACTATATAGTGAAGATAGGGGAACTGAATATGAAAGAAATCTTATAAAAACCGCGGAGCTAGTCGAAAAAGAATATGGTATAGATGCCTTTGAGGTTGTCCTTAGAAAACCAACGGAAAAAGATGCTTTACCTGATATGATATTTAAAATTCATGGTCAAGTTATGAATGTTGAGGCTAAAATGGCTCTCGCGCAATACAGTAGCGTTACAAATTCTATAGTTGATGGTAAAATGGTTGTTGAAAAGCAATACTCACCTGAATTTATGAAAATTCTTGCTGAACTACAAAAAGAATCTCAAAAGGGTATAGAAAAAGCTAAAAAGTTTTTAAAAGAAAATGGCATAGAATGGGACGGCATTAAACTTCTATCAACAGAGGGACACAACATGCTAAAGAACAACTATGACATAGATACTCGTAAAAGTTTTTTCAATGGTATGTCAGCAACCTTACCTTTACCTTTAAAATTTATCGCTGAAATATACAATAATAAAAAACATCCTGTATTTTTAATGCAGTTAATGGGTAGAGGTTTGTTTAGCATGGGTGGTGATACTTTTAACCTTGGTATACCAGCTTTAGAAGACGGTGGGGATGGGTTTATAACTTTAAGAGTCGGATCTAATTCTCAATATAGAGTAGCTACAGAAGCTGATGTAAAAGCAAAAAGAGTGACTAGTATATATACAGACGGTACTAATATAAAGAAAAAAGGAGAAAAGAAAACAAAACGCCAAGTTAAAACAGGTATGAAAACTTACTCTTATAGATCAATACCTGGTATATCAGATAATGTTTTAAATGATATGAAGTCAACTCATAACATTGAAAATCTTGCTGGTATGATGAAATTAATGGACAGCAAAGAGGTTGCTAATATTAAAACACGACAAGAAGCTAAAAACAAACAAACATTAAATAGTGCTGTTAAAAAATCAAGATCTATTAGTAAAGAACCTAAGGGTATTACTGTTCTAGATTTTGATGATACATTAGCTACAACTAAATCTTTGGTTAAATATACAACGCCAGATGGTAAGACTGGAACTTTAAACGCTGAAGAGTTTGCTAGCACGTATGAAGATTTACAAGACCAAGGATATGTATTTGATTTTTCTGACTTTAATAAAGTTGTAAAAGGTAAGTTAGCGCCACTGTTTCAAAAAGCATTAAAGCTACAAGGTAAGTTTGGTCCTGAGAATATGTTTGTATTAACAGCTAGACCACCACAAGCCGCTAAAGCTATATTTGATTTCTTAAAAGCTAACGGCTTAAATATACCTATTAAAAATATAACTGGCCTTGGTAATTCTACAGCTGAAGCTAAAGCATTATGGATTGCGGATAAAGTTAGTGATGGTTATAATGACTTTTATTTTGCTGATGATGCTTTACAAAACGTACAAGCTGTAAAAAACATGTTAGATCAATTTGATGTTAAGTCTAAAGTGCAACAAGCTAAAGTTAAGTTTAGTAAATCAATGAATGATGACTTTAATAATATATTAGAAGAAGTAACTGGTATTGATGCTGTAAAACGTTTTTCAGATATTAAAGCTAGAAAACGTGGTGATAGTAAAGGTAAGTTTAGATTTTTTATACCACCATCACACGAAGACTTTGTAGGTTTACTATATAACTTTATGGGTAAAGGTAGAAAAGGTGATCAACATAGAAACTTTTTTGAACAAGCTTTAGTTAAGCCTTTAAATAGAGCGTACAGAGAAATAGACACAGCTAAGCAAGCTATAGCAAACGATTATAAATCATTAAATAAACAGTTTCCAGAAGTTAAAAATAAGTTAATAAATAATACACCTGATGGTGATTTTACTTTTCAAGATGCAATAAGAGTTTATTTGTGGAACAAGCATGGTTATACGATACCTGGACTAGCGCCAACTGATCAACAAAATTTAGTTGATATAGTTATGAATGATTCTGAATTAAGATCTTATGCTGAAACTTTAAACGTTATATCTAAACAAGAGAAATACGTAGATCCAGGTCCAAATTGGGAAACTGGTAATATAAGAATAGATTTAGTAGATGCTACAGGTAGAGTTGGTAGAGCGAGTTATTTTACTGAGTTTAACGAAAACGCTGAGGTAATTTTTTCACCAGAAAACTTAAACAAAATAGAAGCTGCTTACGGTAAAGACTTTAGAAGTGCTTTAGAAGACATGCTTCATAGAATTAAAACCGGGGTTAACAGGCCAAAAGGTTCAAGCGCACAACCAAATATGTTTATGAATTGGTTGAACGCTTCTGTTTCTGGTGTTATGTTTTTTAATACTAGATCAGCGTTATTACAGCAAATGTCTAACGTAAACTTTGTAAATTTTGCTGATAATAATATATACGCAGCCGGTAAAGCTTTTGCCAACCAACCTCAATATTGGAAAGACTTTGCAATGATATTCAACTCGGATATGTTAAAGCAAAGACGTGGTGGTCTTGGTACTGATATAAATGGAGCTGAACTTGCGGAAGCTATTAAAAAAGCAAGGCCAGGTAATTTATTCGATCAAGTAGCTATTATAACCGGTAAAGCATTAAAACTAGGATTTTTACCTACACAAATTGGTGATAACATAGCTATTGCTACTGGTGGTGCGGCTTTTTATAGAAATAGAGTTAATAAATATATAAAAGAAGGTATGTCAGTTAAAGAAGCTGAAGCGGCTGCTTTTACAGACTTTCAAAATATAACTCAGTCTACTCAGCAGTCAGCAAGACCTGATATGACATCACAACAGCAAGCATCTTGGGTAGGTAAATTAATTTTAAACTTTTTAAATACACCATCTCAATATAACAGAATAATTAAGAAGGCTGGGTCTGATATTAAAAATAGAAGAATTACTCCACCTAATACTAATCAATTACAAAGCGACATGTCTAACATGTCTAGAATATTGTACTATGGCGCTGCACAAAACTTAATATTCTATGGTTTACAAACAGCACTATTTGCGGTTATGTTTGGCTTAGAAAATGATGACGAAGAAAAAAGAGCTGAGCAATTTTTAAAGAAAAAAGAAAGAGTTATCAATGGCTCTATAGATACTATATTAAGAGGTTCTGGTATTTACGGTGTTGCTGTTTCTACTGTAAAAAATATGGTAATTAAGTTTTTAGAACAAAGAGATCCTGAAAAATACAATAAAGATGAAAGCGCTGTATTAGTGGAAGCATTGAATTTTTCACCTGTTATTGGTATTAGAGCTAGAAGTCTTGTTAATCCTGAAAAAACTCTTAATTATAATAAAAAAGTTATAAAAGAAATGAGCACGTTTGATATTGATAATCCTATGTGGTCAGCTGTTACTAACTATATTCAAGTTGCTGGATTTCCTGCTAATAGAATATACCAAAAAACATTAAACCTTAGAAATGCTGCTGATAATGATTATACAGCTTTTCAAAGAGCTTTATTTTTTAGTGGTTATACTACTTGGAGTTTAAACCTTGGTGATACTGAAAAAATGAAAGATATTAAAGAGTCTGTTAAAAGTAAAAAGAAAACAAATACTAGACCTAGAACTAGATCAAGAACTAGATCAAGAACTAGAACTAGATAGGTAAACAATTCAAATAATAAGTGATAATAAAAAGATGGTAAGAAAACTAATAATATTATTAACAACTATTTTAATAGCATGTTCAGCGCCTAAAAAATGTTGCTCACAAACATATGGTATTGAAGATGTTAAGAAGATGTTAAAATTTTCTACGTTCTATGCTGCTGTAAACGGTGGAACTTCACTTTCTGATGTTGATGTATTCTCTGTAGATAATGGTTTATCTACAAGCACTGTATCAACTCCTTATGATTATAATTTTACCATAGGTTTACGTAAAATAGCAAGGTTTGGCTATGAAAACAAAGCTCAAACATTTTACGATGGAACAGAATCTAATTACAGTGATGCGGCAACTGTCGGTAAAATAAGAGGAGTTGAATACTTATTTGAAGTTGATTACAAAAGACAAGAAGGTGTAGACTATATGGATCAACACCATTTTATCAGATTTAGCTCTGATGATGGTTGTCCAAGTGAATTATGCGTAAACTTCTTTGCTTTGAAGATTGAATACTTAGAAGATGGTTTTGCAGATATAAAATACTTTGAAGCGTCAGAAAGATATAGACAACGTAAAAGCAAAAACTTATCATGGAACATAGGTTTAACGCATCGTCTTGCTGAGCCATATGGTTATAATGCTTTAGATGAGTGGATGCTTGAAAATGATAATATACATTATACTTATTTAGCTTTGCAAGAAGGGTATAATGTGAATGTGTATAGCAACGAGTATTACAACCCTAGTGGCGAGCTTGTAGCAACTAGTGCTGAAGTTTGGGAGGCAGTTGTTATACCAGAAGTACTAGCAGATTACACTCAAAAGAAAAGAGAACAACTAAAGAAAACAATACAACACTCATTAGTTATGGGTTTTGATTATTATAAATACAGTAAGTCTAATTGGTTACACGCTTGGGGAAGTTTAATGCCTTATCACTACGACGATGGCAGCAAGTTTAGTTATCATAACTATGTTGATGGTCAATGGTATGATTATTCTTTTGGATTTATATATGGTATTAAAAAAAATAAAAACTTAGGTTATTTTGTAGAGGGTAAATATAACAAGTACTGGAATCGTGAGTGGTATGATTTCAAAATAGGAATGAATTACACTATATTTTAAAAATGGGTAAAGAGTTAAACGAAGACACTGGATTTCAAGTAAGTATTAAAAGTTTAATAGCTATAGGCTTTGCTATGGCTACTATAATAGGTATGTGGTTTGCTTTACAAGCAGATATTGCTGAGGCAAAAGAATTACCAGCACCATTACCACCTGACGTTACTCGCATGGAGTTTGATATGAAAGATCAAATGATTCGTAATACAATTATGACTACACAAAAAGATGTAGAAGAAATTAAAAAGTCTTTAGAAAAAATAGAGGATAAACTTTACAATAGATGAAAGCAGAAGCTAAGGTATTTTTAACCTGGGTACTAATATTAATATTACTTGTTTTAGGTGGTGAAGTTTTTGCTCAAATACAAGTTGCGCAATTTAATGCAGAGTGGAATAAAACAAACGAAGTTGAGTGGGTTATGGATTTGAAAGACTGCAAAACAATATCTTATACTGATATAGCTCAAAATCCTAAAATGGCTACAGAGCACAAAATAGCAGTTATACCTACTATTATAATATTTAAAGATGATGTTGAGGTTGCTAGATTTCAAGCTGATCTTAGTTTTAAAATGGTAGCAACAAGAAAAGAAGTACAAGAAGAAATAGACAATTTATTAATGAGTGACTTTTAATTATGCCAGGAAGCGATAAACAAAATAGTATGTTTAAAAAAGCTAATAGCTTTACCCTAAAATTTGGGCACCCAATGTCTATTACTAGTTGTGGTCGCAGAAGAAACGATGGTTCACCATTAGAAAAAAGAAAAAAGAGTAATGAACCTAGAAAAACAACAAAAGGTAAAGGTCGTAACTTTAGAACAGTAAAAGAAGGTGCTGGGATGACTTCTAAAGGAGTTGCGGAGTATAAACGTAAAAACCCTGGAAGTAAACTTAAAACAGCTGTAACAGGAAAAGTTAAACCAGGCAGTAAAGCAGCAAAAAGAAGAAAATCGTTCTGCGCTAGATCAAAAGGTTGGACCGGCGAAAGAGGTAAAGCCGCTAGACGTAGATGGAAATGTTAAAATAATAAACTATGGGATACGTAAGTGATGCACAAAGGATGGCTGTACATGCTAGTAAGGCAGATGGTGGTAGAGGTAATCCGAATAAAATGATGAAAAAAAAAGGACCTTTTAAAATGAAATCACCGCTAAAAGGTAAAAAAGACGCTTGTTATCATAAAGTAAAAAGAAGTGCTAAAGTTTGGCCTAGTGCTTATGCTTCGGGTAGATTAGTGCAGTGTAGAAAAGTTGGCGCTTCAAACTACGGTAATAAAAAGTAATGTTTAAAGACTTTGACATAAAGCCATTTAAAAAAATGAAGCCACCTAGCGATAATAGTTTTGACACTGCTCAAGAAATTAAAGCTTTAAAAAAAATAAAACTAAACAAAAGTTTTGTTAAGAAGTATGATAATATAGAAGCTGCGTTTAAAAAAACAGCTAACGAGCAGGGCGTAAAAGATTATGATAAAAACATTGCCGCTAAACTTATAAAACAATCAGCACCTGTAATATTAGAACTAAAGAAATACCATAACAGACCAAGGCCGTATGAGCTAGATAAAAATTTAAGCTCGGTTAAAATGGATTCAATGAACACGCCTTCGTATCCATCTGGTCACTCTGCACAAGGTATGCTTATAGCATCGGTATTAAAAGATAAGTATGGTAAAGGCTCTGCGTTTATGCAAACAGCTAAAAACATATCTGACAGTAGAAATATGGCGCACGCACACTATCCTAGCGATAGTAAAAACGGAACTGAATTAGGAAAACAATTATACAAACACATTAAAAAAACTTAAAATGAAAAAAGCACCTGCAAAAATGAAAAAAGATCCTGCAATGAAAATGATGAAAAAATCACCAGCTAAAAAAAGCACTAAAGGATTAGAAGCTTTAGCCGCGGCAAACAACATGAAACTTACGCCAATGCAAATGAAAAAAGCTGCTATGAAAATGAAAACAGCTGGTATGAAAATGGTTAAGAAGTCAGCTATGATGATGAAGAAAGCTGCTATGAAAATGAAAAAGAAGTAGTAATGTTTGTTCAGGAGAACAATCCTATAAAGAAAAAGCAAAAAGGCGGAGGCACACGTAAGACGTGTTTGCCTGCCGCTAAAATTGCTAGCATGAGTAAAGCCGAAAGACAACGTTTAGTTAGCGCTAAACAAAAGTCTGGCAAAGCTGGTAAGTATAGGCGTTCTTCAAAAACAAATGTAAAAGGTGCTCGTAAAAAAGGCGCTACATTACGCGATTGGTTTAGAAAAGAAGACTGGAGACAAGTTAATAATCCTAAAAAGAAATGTGGTGAAAAATAAACCTTTTAAATTAAAAAAAGTAAAATCACCTATGAAGTGTTGGAAAACATACAAACAAGTAGGTTATAAAAAGAAAGGGGGCAGAAGAGTGCCTAACTGTGTTAAAAAATAATTATGAATAAATTACTATTACTTTTATTATTACCTTTTGCGTTATTCGCTCAGCCTGGACCGCCTAACTGTGTTCCTACTACTATTATTATAAACTTAGATCAATATCAGGGTGAGACTTCTTGGGATATAAAAGATTCCACCGGCTTAGTAGTTGCTGATGGTAATGGTTATTGGTCTCAAGTTGATTATGCTAATGTTTTAGAATTAAGATGCTTACCAAGTGGCCCTTTAACGTTTACTATATATGA
>Ga0181402_1000078_pt1 | contig 31577 bp, 35 predicted proteins | sample 25SPOviralmetaG_FD_130131 | JGI IMG/M metagenome (GOLD analysis project Ga0181402, IMG submission 130131) | Marine viral communities from the oligotrophic San Pedro Time Series (SPOT) site, San Pedro Channel, CA, USA - 25 SPOT_SRF_2011-08-17 | ecosystem: Environmental > Aquatic > Marine > Strait...
AGGTAAAGGTTCTATATTGTACCCTTTATCTAACATATGTTGGGTTAATTGCATTATTCTACCCTTAATATCTATATCTTTAGAATATGAAGCATTTTCATTTAAATTATCTAAATTATATGAAGTTTGGATTAAATGTCCTGCACCTAATTTTTTTAGCAAATTAGATAAATTACCAAATGATATACCTGATTCTTCCATTGCATCCCTAAAGCTAATATCTCCATTTATAATTCTTTTAGCATATCCTAATGGTGAAAAATCTTCTTCCTTTAATTCATTATATCCTGAACCATAAGGGGCAGCTTTACCATCTTCGGGATCATTTTCTTCTAAAAATGCTGTAGGGGTAACTATATTACTTAATTTAATTAATTTAAGTAAAAGTAAAACTAATGAACCTGCGGGGATTGCAAATATTGCGGCTCCAAATACTCCTTTAAGAATATCTTTAAGTTGTTCTTTAATTTGTTGTTTATCTAAATCAGTAAGTTCTATTTCACCTTTAGCAGCTTTAACTAAAAGGCTAAATGCATCTTTTGTTTCTTTACCTTCTTGTTTTAATTTTTCAAGAAATATTTTAAATTTTTTCTTAATATCAGATACATTAGGAAGTTTTAATTCATTGATAACACTTGATACCATTTGAATTATTTCTTCTTTTTCAGAATCTGTTAGTTGTTTTGGGAAATAAGTAATAAATTCTTCATTATTACCTGATAAGGCTGCTTTACGGGCCATTGTCCCACTTACACCCCCAGTAGTTTGAACTCTAACTGGGATAGCTTTTTTACTATATTTTTTAGCATATGTACTACGTTCAGCTACATCTTTATCATCTTCTTCATTATCGGGACGAGCACCTATAAAGATATAAACATCTTCATCTTGATGATCTTGTAAATATGTTTTAATATAAGAAAATGGGGATTGTACTTTAATAATTTGAGTAGAAACAGGAATTATTTTTTTATACATTTCCCAAATTTTAACTGCTTCTTCTTGTGTAATACCATTTCGTTCACCACTACCTACAAGGATTTGAACTTGTTTTACTTGGGGGTTTTCTTTAAGACCTTGTAAAACTACTTCAAGATGTCCTTTTGTTGGAGGTTTAAAACCACCCCCAAATAAAGCTACAGTATCTAAAGATTCATCACCTTCATTAAGAATGCCATCTACTAAATATTTAGTTAATTGATTCATTATGAATTTAAAAATTGTGCTATTCGCATTTGTGCTTCATCTTTAGACATTGTATACTCAATTACATCGTATACAAAATCATCACTTAACATAGCTTGAATTTCTTTTTTATCTTGTGCATTTCGCTCATCTGATTTCTTCTGTTGAGCTGGAGTTTTAGGTTTTGTGTTTTTAGGTGAGAATGGTTTGAGATATTTATCTATAATCTTATCTATATCTTGCATCCTATCATCTAATGTATTAGCTACAGCAACAAAATTATTACCAAATAAATCAGCATATTTAGGTAAATTTTCAGTTACACCTTTCCAAGTACGCATTACAATTGCAGGTGCTAAACTTCTATCTTCACCACCTGATTTTCTATATCTATCTTGGTTTTGGCTTAATGAACGTTGTAGATCAGTATAAACATAAAGCATAAATACATCGTATCCAGCTTCTTCAAGTTGAGATTTTAGTTCTGCTGTTTTATTATATGAAGCAGCTGTACCATCTAGGACAAAGGATTGTTTACCATCTATTACACCTTGCAACTCACCTTTAAATTCTTTATTAGCTGCAGCCATTGCTTTAGCTTGTTCGCTTCTCTCTTCAGGTGTAGCATTTTTAAGATCTAAAGTAACATTAGCTTGTTTAAGTTTATTAATAAATGTATTATCGATGTTTAGTACTTTTAAACCTTTAAGATCTAACCCACTTAAAATATATCCTTTACCAGCTCCAGGGGCACCTGCTAATATGATTGCTTTAGGTTTACCTTGCACTTCATTTAATAATTGTACCAATGATATCATGAATTTAGTGTTTTGTTATAAATATTATAACTTTCTTTTAGCTTGCGTTCTAAATTCGGTAAAGACAGGTGAATGTCTAGGGTTTTCTAAATCAAATAATTTTTTAACAGTCATAAAAATATCAATGTTTTCTTCTTGTGTACGTTTTGATTCATACATTTCCCATCCTTTACCTTGAATTTTACCTGTTGCAGCTTTACGTTTATTAGATTTTAACCAAAGTACACCATAACGATCTGCTTTTTTACCATAACATTCTTCATAGCATTTACCATAAATAGCTGTTTGTAAGTCATAAGTTGTCTGAAGATGGTTTGATGTTTTAAAATCAATAATCCAAAGTTCTGTCTTACCATCAATTTCAATTTCACATACCATATCACAAGTACCTGCTACTTTGATTTCATCTGAAAATAAGTGTACTTCGGTTTCAATTAGTTTTGGATTATATTCTTCCCAAAAATCAACAAAGCGTAAGAACATTTGCCATACTAATGGGTCATATTGTGGATTGCCTGATGGTGATAAGAAGTTTAGTTCTTTACCATTTAAATAATCCTCAATCATCTCGTGGGTTTGAGTACCTTGTTCACCTGCTTTTTTAACAATATATTCAGCAGAATAACCTACTTTTTTCAACCAATCTTCAAAGAATTTACCCTTAGGATAAGAACCTAAAACGTATGTGATTGATGGATAATACTTTCCATTTCTACGGTAGTACCGTGAATCTGGCATAGTAATTTGTTTTGCATCTTCAGAAACTTCTAGGATTCTGTTGTAAGAGTGTTTAATTTGTTTTTTACTCATAGTAATTGTAACTTCTTCTCCATTAAATCATATTGACTTAAGGGAAGCGTATTTTGAATTAATTTAGTGAAATTTTTAAATCCCATTTCACTTGGGTCTTTCCCTTTGAGTTCTACTAAATAGACCTCTTTACCTTGATTTATAAAATATTCTGCAAATTTATGTGCTTGTTTCATAGCATCTGTATCTAAAGCTATATAATTTTTTTCAACTGTAGATTGAACTATTTTTTTCATTAAACTATCTTGAATGTTTTTGCCTAAAAGTGGTATAGCATTTCGTTTTATAGCAATTGCATCAAATGGACCTTCACATAACACTAAAGGTAAATCAAAATTTATAAATAATTCAAATGGAATAATATCTCTTGATGCTTCTGGATTGCGATATTTAATATATGGTTCTTTTTCAAATGAACGACCTGTAAAATAATTTAAGTTACCATTAGCATCATATGATGGAATTATAATCATTTTAGAATATCTACCACTTTCACAATATCCTATATTATATTTTATAATATCATCTTCTCCAATATTTCTTGATTTTAAATATGCTTTAGCATGTCTAGCAATTAAATCATTATTAGATATTAATGGTTTATATTCTTTAGGGAGTGTTACTGATTTTGTAATTGTATAATCTGAGACTTCAGAGCCAGTTTTAACTAACTTTTTTAATTCTGTGAATTTATCAGGGGATGCCTTTACTTGTTTAAATAAACTACTAATTGTTTTTCCTCGTTTATCACAAGCCCAACAATGCCAAGGATTATTTCCTTGTTTGTTTTCGGTGTAATTAATTTCTAATTTAGGTTTGTGGTGATTACAAAAAGGGCAATTATGTGCTTGATTGCCTCTAGCTGTTCGTTTACCAGAACCTAAAACAGAGTTAACGAGGTTAACTAATAGTTCATTTACCATAAGTCGTAATGTACGAACAATTATTTAAACATCAAAGTCACGAGTGAAGAACTTTCCAAGAATATTATCATTAAAAAATTCTTCGGGTTTTTCTAAAACTTGATATATCATTTGATATTTTACTTCATAATATGTTAATAATTTTTTTGTGGGGGCACAAATTAAAATATGTCTATCAAAATTTTCTTTTGGTTCTGTTTCGTATAATTCTTTTAGATATTTATTTGAACCCCAATATGTTTTCCAATTTGATTCTTTAACTGCTAATTTATATGCAGGTCTACGTCCTACTACACCTTCGTATTCTTTAAGTTCTTTTTTGCCTAATTTTACTTTAGTAGTATTCTGAAGTATTTTTTTACCAATATAAGCTTTTTCTGTAAGTTTATGAGTTATCATATATACAAAGCCATAAGTTTCATCTGGAAAATCTGAAATATTTTCCATTATTAAGTTTTTATAAGTCCAATTCATGTTAAAGATCTAAATTAATAATAATTGTAGTATCTGTTGTAGTAGAAGATTGTAGGGGTTGAGCTAATTTACCTACAGCTATTAAATTTTGAAAATCATCATATAAACCAACAGTAGTAATATATGGTGAAAAATAAGAACCTGTAGCAAAGTTATATAGTGTTTCCCCTGCAGAATTGAATGTCCCAATTGGACTGGATATTGATATACTTCCTGAAGTTATAGATGGATTTGTACTAAAATTAAATTCATTTTCTCTAATAGCACATTTATATTCAGCTTCTAATATTGTTGTTGCTGAAAGGAATGAAGATGTTACATTATAAGCATTTGTAAGGTTTCGGTGAGGAAGTGATGTGTTAGTTAAAACAGCCATTCCATGCTCATATATAATATTTCCTACATTTTCATTTACTACTATGGTTCCACTTCCTTCAGCTGATTCGCTTTGAAATGTAACTGTTATAGTATCTGAAGGATCTGGATTATTACTTGAAGTGAAGAATCCATTAGTTCCATTATCCGCAAATATATTTAACCCATCAGCATCAAAATAATCTAAATCTGTTCCTTGAAGACTAGCAGTTATATACCCTGTATTTACTCCTATTTGCCCAATATAAAATGGAGATTCAGCTGGGGGGTCATAAGTAATGGATGTTACTACATAACCAGAAGGAATACTTAAACCTGGGGGTATTAGGTTTAATCTATTAAAACCTCCAGGAAAAATACCTGGGTCTATTTCTTCGGCAAAAGTTGCAAAATTTGCATTTGTAGATCCTGAAAATACACTTCCAGAATTCCATGTGTAAGAAGAAGAAGCATAAAGATTACCTTCCCCATCATCTAATATGGTTAAACGAGTACTTGAAGTATCTTGATATTCAAATTTAAATGAAGTTGGTTGTATATATTCTCCAAATAATTTTGATGGGATTGATATAACTGAAAGTTCTGCATTAGATGCAGTTGGGAAATGTCTAGATGCTGTTAAAGTACTAGATAAATAATTATAATAACTTGGTGTATTATATGATCCCGAAATTTCTTCCCTTTGAATTGCTGTTCCTGGGTCACCCCAACTTGATGATAAAAAGTTAGAATAATATAATTCTTTTACAGAATCATATACTTGTCTTTGATATAAAGATTGTGAGTGACCTGTAGTAGGATCAGTAGCAGTTTCAAATAATGAACCACTAAGATTTTTACCCATAAACCTATCTATACCTACAAATTGCTTATAGGTATGGTATTCACTCTCATCAGCGTAAAATTCGCTATTTTCAAATGAAAACTGTTTATTAACAGTAAAGGGGACAAGCTTTATGTCCTTGGCTAAAAATTGTTTGAATGCACTCATTCATTTAAAAGTCTAATTTAATGCGTACTAACGTTTCTTTTGTAAAATCTTTTTCTAATGGTCTTGATAATTTTGCTACTGCTACTAAATCATTAGTATCATTATACAAACCTACCGTTGTAGCATAAGTTTGAGGATTATTAATAAAAGATTGGAATAGTACTTCACCACTAGAACCTGAAATAAATGATGGGTTTTCTGAGTAATTAAATTCTTGGTTTTGTGCTCTAACAAATATAAAATCTGAAGAAATAGTTTCTTGTGAATTTAATAAAAAGGATTTACCTCTATTAATAGTAGCAAATAATTTTGAATTATTATTATCATCTGTATTGCTACTTCTAGCTGTACCTAATGTAATACCTTCTTGAGGTGCTATATCTAAAGCAGCAGCATTTAAAAGTGCTACACCAATGTCTGGAAGTAGTAAACCATACGAACCTGAACTAGCAGTATATCCATTAGCATTTAATTGTGTATCTGCTACACCGTTAGATCCTGATATTAATTGATAAACTCTACCAGCACCATTAAATTCTACTACTGTTACTTCTTGACTATTATCTGTTAAATCTAATTGTCTGTTTGCAGCTGAACCTGATAATGTTAAATTAAATGAACCTAAAAATAATTCTTGTTTATATTGGGCTCTTTCAAAATTAAGAACATAAAAATCTGATTGTGTTACACCACCAAACACAAATTGAGCGTTTTCATCTTCTAAAACTAAACTTCTGTATTGACCATAAAGTGATCTTGTAGGTGATTGTCCATTAACAGCTGAATCAAATAATAAACTACCACTACCATTAGCATTAGCGTATGCAATATCAAATTGGATGGCGGCACTATCTTCAGATGAAGCTGTTTGGTAAACTGATAAAAAATAATCTCCAGCTGAAGATGCTGCTTGAGTTGATGAAGTGAAAAAGGTAGTTAATGTTGGGTTACCTGTACTCCATAATGTCCCAGCTACTGAATCTGAGGAGATTACAAAATCTGAGGGTTGTAATTGTTTAAATGATGCCATTTTCTATTTTTTAATTAGTTTGAGTAATTGTTACGGGGATTGTTATTCTTGCTCCTGAATCTCTACCAATTACTGTTAATGTAGTATATAAAGCTGTGTTATTACCAAATAAAGTATTAACTGTGGTTGCTCTTAATGTAATTGAAGTACCAATAACTGTTTTAGAAACTGAGGTTCCTAATGTAGTTGTTTGGTTAGCAGCTGCAGCTTGTGGGGTGTCAATTCCTGTTGCTGTAAATTCAGCCATTGTTCTAATATCACCAATAGTTGCTGTATACCCTGAAGATTCAAATAATTGATTATCACCTAAATAATTTAATGTTTGTGGTGTAATTGCTAATGAAGCACCTTGTCTTAAGGTAATTGCTGTATAACCGACATCAAGTACAGGCATTTTAGCTGTTCCTCTTGGTAAAGTAACAAGTTTATACTTCATTGATTGCATTTCATTTGGAATTGCTTCAATTAAAGGTAAATTTTCAATAGCTTGACCATAAAAAGCAGATCCTGAAGGATGATTAGGATTATACAATGTATAATCTATTTCATCATCTCCTAAAGCAAATTGTGTTATAGTAAAAGAACCATCACCTTTAGCAAGTAATTCTCTTCCTTTTGTTGTTAAGATAGCATCAACTGTTACTACGTTATTATTTAAGTATCCCATGGGTGTATTTTATTATAAATATTATCGTTGTATAAATATATTAAAGTTTTATTTGTTGTCCAAGCTATATTAAACTATTAATTACCTGCATTAGATTTTATAATAGCTGATACAGCTTCATCTTTATTATCTGTTAGTTTCTTTGTTACAAATTCTGATATTGTTGTACCAGGTGATGTACTTCCTTCTGGTTTATCTGTATCAATTAATACATATGAAGCATCATCTACATATCTTCTTAATAAGAAGTGTTGTTCATTTGCAGCTGTAGACATTGAATCATTTAATAGAATTTTAAGTAATCCATCAGATTCTTCACTTGGTAATTTTACAGCTGAAATCATTCTAGTATAAGCTTCAGCTCCATTAAACCTAATTTCATCTCCTACTTCAACTGTAAAGTTTTGAATTATAGGATCAAATTCTGGTCTTGGATCATCTGTGCTATTTACATTTGATTGTTCCCAAGTTTGAACTTGTCTAGATCCATAAGCTGAAGATAAACCTAAAGATCCTGTTAACCATAATCTATCCCAGTTACTACCTGAAGTCCAATACATAGGATCTGAGGAACCATTTGGATTTATTTGGTTAATTGATGAGAAAGAATCATTAAATCCTGATCCCCCTGTTGCAGCATTAAAAACTTTTGTTGTACCTGATACACTAGCATCATAAATTACTTTTACTGTATCTCCACTTTCAAAGTTTTGGAATCCTGTATCTAAATTAAATACGTTGGTTACACTTCCACCCCCTCCAAAAGAATCTTGGGCTAAAATCATATCTTGTGTAGGAGTACCAGATGTCCAATTTTTAACAATATAAACTACAACTGTTCCTCCAGCTGAAAAAAATCTTAAACCTAATTGAGCTAAGAATTTAACGGGGGAATTTGTATCACTTGAAAATGTAAATGTATCCGTTGAATTAGACCATTGAGCATTAGCTAATGTATCATTATTCCAACTTGAATATAGATTTACCCCATTAGCAATAGTTGGAGTATTATCTACTGTATTTGTTGAACCAAACTGGTAATTGTTTACAGTAAATGAACCAGTATCAAATTGTATGGAACCACTATTAGAACTTCCATATCCATTTGCTCCTGCAAATGTACTACCACTATCAGAATACAATAAAGCATCAACTCTTGTACCACCTCTTATAATAGTTTTACCACCATTTAATTCATTCATAGGTGTTTCAAATCGTGTAGGATCATCTAAATTAATAAGTACTGTTTCTCCAGTTTGGAAAGAATTTTGGGTAATATATAAAGATGAACTATCAGGTGGAATAGTATTCCCATCCTGATCTACTAAAAATTGTACGTGAGCTAGTGTTTTATTGTTTAATTCTGGGGATGTACCATTAAAGAAATCACAATATGCAAAAAATGTTTTTTCTCTACTTACAGTAGGTAATTTACCAAATGTATTTTGAGAACTATAGGTAACCCCATCAGGTGCTGTTGTAGGAGCCCAAATATTAAATTTAGGGGAAGATGTTCTTGAACCATTATATCTAGGATTAATTTGACTTAATGTAGTATAATTTGAATTTTGAACAGATGCAAAAGGTGCAGTACCATTTAAAATTGCTTCTTCATTTATTGCTGTATATTGGCTTGTGGCATAATCTACATCATAATATAATGTTCCTGGTCTATCTTTAGTAGCATTTCCTTGTAAAACATCACAATCTGAATTTAAAAAATCTCCTGGGGCGTTTGATTGGTAAACATTATCAAATGGTGAACCTTGTCTATAATTTGGGGAAGATCCATTAGGTGAATCTTGATTAAAATCTGCTATAATACTATATCCATCCCACGTTTGAGTTCCCCCACCAAACATTGCTGGTTGTCCAATAACAAAAGAAGATTTTACTTGAGTATAATCATTGAAGACAAACCCAAAATAATATCTAACATCTGCATCTGTAGATTGGCTAATGGTTGCTTGAAAATTCGAATCATCATAAGGTGTAGCAACTAAACCTAAACTATGGGATGTTGAGGTATTTAATTTATAATATTGATTTAAAGGATCAGCTAATATTACTCTATTTTGTGGGTTATCTTCATAAAATCCTTTTGATTCTATTATACAAAATTGTACTTTTGCTTCGTTTGAACCCGAATCCCACGATCCACTTCCTGCTAATGCAGTCCATCCTACATTTGCATTAAAATTAAAATTAGGGGGAACATAACCAGCTTGCATGTTTAACATGCTAGCATTAGTATAAAAATTATAAAATTCACCAAACTCAGGATTCCACAAACTGCTTGTTGGAAAATTTTGAGTTTCTCTAAAATTAAAATGAGCTGTACTACCACTACCATTAGCCGCAGTTGATGTTACTGTATTTTGAGCACTTAAAGGAAAAAATGTTTTATTTTGGTAGTTAGGATCAGCAGTATAATTAATTAAAAAAGATTGGGTTGGAAATAATTCAGCATTTATATTAAACCTACCGCCTGTTTCTAATGTCATCCCCACACTAAAAGATCTATCTACATTAACATTATTTGTAAAAGTGGGAAATTGAGCAACATTACTTACTCGATAAAGTAAATCAGAACCTAAATCTGTTGGGGGTGCATCAAATTGATATACTACAGGTCCAATATCATCTGAAAGTGAAGAGAATGAATTTAATGAAAATAATTCATTAGTTAAAAATTCACCATCATTATTATATTTTGAAATTCTTATTAATTCAACCTGACCTCTAGTACTACTATTACCCTTTCCATAGAAGTATGTATATCCATTAACCATAGGAGTATTAACAGGATCTGTAAATCTACTCTCATTTGTAACTGATGAAGTATTATTAAATATAGATGCTGTGAAAGCAATTGTGTTTGGTAATCCATGTAAATAAACAAAACATCCAGGACTCAATTCACCATCTTCTACAACATATTCAGATCCACTATATTCACCATTATAAAATTCTTCTTGTTTAGAGTTAATAGTTTCAAATATACCTCCTATTGTATCTAAAGATTGTGTAAATGATTGGGTTAAGTTTGTAACTGGTATTCCTGATGGTAATTCTGTACCTATACTTTGTTCATATGGGTTATTTGCTATTTGATTATAAACATTTGGTCCACCACCAGCACCCCCTTTAATAGACCCAATTGAAACTGATCCACTAAGAGCTAAATCTTTAACATTATAATCAACCATTGTATCATCAGCTGATCCTGTACCTTGTACTCTTGCAATTTTAGTTGTTGGGTTTACTTTAACGTGTGGGTATCTACTTCTTTCAAGTAAATGTTGTTTAATAACAACCCCAGTTGATAAAGATGATTTAGCAGGAACAAAATCCTTAATCATTTTAAACAATGAATTATCAAAAAATCTAATAAGTCTTATATAATCAAAGGCATTATAATTTGATGTATATTTTTCAAAATATTCTCTTGAGAATTGAGTTAAATCTTGATAATCTGTTCTATAAGGAACATTTTCATTTTTAGTAAATTCGTAGAAATTTGGATTAGTACTTCTAGTATAGAAATTATAACGATTATCTCCTATTTTTTCACCCAAATTAAAATAACCAATTTGTTCAATTATATCATCATTAATTTCATTTTGTGGAGAAAATGCAACCTCAATTGAATTAACATCTGGTGTAAATGATTGTGATAGAGGTAATTGTTGTTCAATACTTCTATATTGAGATAATACTTGATTACTACCACTTGGTAAAATTTGAGTTCCAACTTTTACTTTATCTGTAATTCTATTTCTAATACCTGCCGCTGGTTGATCTAAAAAGATATATTCAGTATTAGGTACAAATATTGGAGTAGTATTATAAGCAAAATTACTATTACCTGATTGAAAAGATTGTGTTACTTCCCAAGACCCTGTGATTTTTGGGTGGATAGATTCAAGTGAACCTGAATCTAATTCTGAGCCTAAAGGTGCTCTAAATATTAATTCTAATGGAGATGAGTTTAATGTATTACCCTCTGATGAAAGAGGATTTTGAACATAATCATTAAATACAGACTCACTTAAAGCTGGTTTATAATATCTAATTTCTTGTAAACTACCTGAAAAATATTCATTACTACCACTAGCAAATGTACTAGTTGCAGCATTTTCCCATAAAGTATTAACTTCTTGAATTGAGGAAGATGCTTGAAAACCTATGTATGAGGCATCATCTCCAATGTATATTTTATTTTTAGCATATAAATCATACCCAGTACTACCACTATTAATTAATACTGACCACCAACCATCATCAAATAAAGGTAAGTAAACACTTGCACTAACTGTTAAATCTGTTGGGTCTGGGTATAATCTTAAATATCCATAATCTTTATATGTACTAACTATTGAACCTGAATATGAACCTGAAGTTAATCCTGAATTTTCATATTCTAAGTTTAAAGCAATTCCATTATCTGTAGACCATAAAGATTGAGTAAAATGCTCTGTAGGTGCTCCATCACTTTTAAATCTAAATTCAACAGCACTTGGTCTACGATTTTCAGCTCCCCATGTAGAATTTACTTCAAAATTACTACTTACAAAATTTGAGCCTGATGTATAAAATCCATAATTAAATTTATTATACCAATAATCCCAATCGTTTGAATTATCTCTATCTTTACCCCCAAATTCACTAACACGTAAAATTGTATTAGGTATACCATAAGAAGCAATTAAAGCTTTAATACCAGGTATAGTACCTTTTTTCTTAAGAAGATATGGTAAATTATGATATAAACGTTTATATATCGATTTATTAACGTCGTTTAATGGAGTAATAGCAGAAGATGCCGTTACATATGTAGTAATAAGTTCTGAACCTGTATACGGTAAAAGACTACCTGAAGGAGTAATACCTAAAAATGCTGAGTATAAATTATCTGATGAAAATTGGTTTTGGTAGATTTTTAAACCAAAATCTCTAACTGCTTGTGCTACTAAATCTTTAGAAATACCAAAATTTAATCTATTATCAGCATCAAATTTATTAGTAACATCTTTTAAATATATCCAAATATTATCAAAATGTTGACCTAACATTTCTACAAATAATTGGTAAGGTTCATTTTGAGAATCATTTAAAACAAACTCGGGCATTGCATATAAAAGATTATTTTCATTTTCAGCATCATATTGTGAAGCTGATAAAGCCATACCTCCATAGGGACCATAAGGAAATATATTATTAGGAATAATTGTACCTTCTACACTATTTCCAATCCAATTTAATACTTCAGTTGAACCTGTAGAGTATAATTTAAATGGGGGTTCTGCATTTTGTTTAGGCCATGCAGTACTACTACTTTCATAATATAAATAATATTCATAACCATCAAAGTTTTTAATAATATTATCTATTCTATGTTGTGAAGCTGCTTTACTTTCTGATATATAAAATGATGCTGATGTATCTCCAGTTATTTTAAAATCAAAATTGATTAAATCATTAGTATTATCCTCAATTTGAGATACTTTAGTATAAAAATTTAATAATCTCTGTTCAGCCGAACTATATTGAATAAAATTGTTAAAATCTGTATAATCAACATTAATTGATATTCCTTTTTCATCTAATAAACTATTAACTTGTTGGAATGAACTTGTTAAATTTGTAGCAATAATGTCATTTATAGAACCTAAATCTGTAGAATTATTAATTTCACTTTGAATTTGGAGATTTGTATTAGGTCCTTTTAAGAATGGAACACTATCAATTTCTTCAATTGGTGATATTAAATTTACATTATAAGCTACAGGATCTGAAATTTTTAAAGTTACCCAACAAGTTGATTTTGTATTAAATGATGGGGGTAATGGTTCGTATAATTTAATTACAATTGATCCTTCATATAAAACAGCATTAACAGCTATTATAATTTGATTATCACCAAAATTTAAGTAAAATTCATTAAAATAATCTTCTCCTTCTAAACTTTCTTTAAATGATGGAAATGCTTCTAAAGCACCTTGAATAACATTACTTTCTAATTTTATTTCAGTTCTATCTGTTGATAACTCTGAAATGTAGAATGTATTATTAACATCACTATTTAGTTGGTTTTGGAAAAAATTATAAACTACATTATATTGTCCTACATCATACCCTGTATTAATTAAGTCTTCTTCAGGATGAAGATCCATTGTTGAAAAACCTCCTAAATTTGTAATTGAAGGATCTTCTGTAAATGAATAACCTGGGAAGTTATAATTTGAGGATAATAAATTAGAATTAGCATCATATATAAAATATTCAACTAAACTTCCACTAGGTTCAAATATTGAAGTCACTTCAAAATTTGGAACAATATCATAATCTTCAAAAGTATAATCTTGAATCGCAAACTTATCTGGGGATATTTGGGTAATTGTTGACATATATTATGATCGATTTCTTGTTTCTCCTTTTAAAGTTGCAAGGGGGTCTTGTACTATAATTTGTCTTGCTTCTAAATTTTGAGTATTAGTATTTGCTAATTCTAATTGTAAATCTAATTTTTCTTCATTTAATGTTAATATTTCTTGTCTTAATGAAGCAATTTCATCTAATAAAGCTTGAATTTCTGCATTTATTTTATCGTAATTAATATACTCACCACTAGTCTCAACTAAATAAGTATGAGAATTAGTAGCACCTTCTTTTGGGATTTCATAAAATAACCTATCATATTCAGCAAAAAATTCATCCACATTCATAGCAGGAACCTCCACGGGAGTTGGAGGTATAAGCTGTGTGAAAGAAGTATCTACTGTTTTTAAAAAATCTTCTTTATTAAAAACATTTTTATTTAGGTCAAGTCTTTTCATTATCCGTTAATTACTTTAAAGTAATATTTATTATCTAAAACATATTCATTTCCTCCTAAACTACTTGATATTAAAATTTTATAATATCTTTCAGGTTCTAAACCATCCATGTAAATATCAAAATATCCAGAAGATGAATCAGCACTTATTCTAGTATAAGTGGGGTCGAAATTAACAACAAATAAGTTGGTATCCAAGTCTTTTATAGCATAAGTTGAACCTTCTGGGAGGTAGTAATTTTCTGTGTATATTGATGCTGTTTGAAACACAACATCAGGATATTCAGGACGTGAATTTACTCTAAATCTATTTACAGCATTTTGGTTAAATTGTCCTGGATTTTGTGCTATTGAAACATAAGGGGTTGATGAAGTAAGAATTGATTGAGAACCTGTGTCAGGTAACCATGAAAAATCATCCCATCTAAATTCTAATTGAGGTGGGTATATAGTTGAAGTATCAACTGTAAAATATTTTAATTCAGGTTGAACATCAAAACTTGATACAAATTCTTGACTTCCTGTAAGTTTAACTAAAAACCCATTATTTGGAATTGCCGAACCCGTATTATTAACACCTGCAAATTGATATACTAATTCTGTTACATCTTGAGTTACATCTAAATCACTTCTAAAATTAAAAGTAACTGATGAGGATAAATCCCAACCATGGGCTGTTGAACCATTTGTTGTTTCAGTATACCAAACACCACCACCGGCTTCAACTGAGCTTGTAACAAATGATCCTGTGTAGTTACCATAAGCATTTGTAAATGGATCCCCAGCAGGTAACCATCTTGTTGAGCCTGAGTATCCGGCCCAAATCCAACTACACCCATTAGTTGTTAAAGGTGAATCTAAATAAAGACCAGTACCCATATCCCAAGGTTTAGCTAATACATGAATATCAATTGTAGTATTAAATGCTAACCCTGTTGCTTTAGATGAAAATAAATTCAAATATGCTTTCCAAGATGTACCTGCATTATCATCTATTAAGTTATCAAGTACATTTCCTACTTCTGTGTTATTAAATTGTATTAAAAAACGAGATACTTGAGGGTTTGGGGTAGTTGGAGCAAAAGCAGTAGCCGTAGATTCCATTTGAGAATCTAGACCTGTATTCATTTGTGGAAATAATGAATATAACGTTGCGTCTTTTTCCGGAAATAATTTATATACTGCCATTGTTTATTTTTTATTAAATTGTTGCGTCATATCCTTTTTCTTCATTGCTTTCAACAATATTATTTTTTGGAGTAAAAGGTACTGAATTTACATTTTGGGCTGATCCTATAGGGGTTAAATCTAAACCACCAGCTTCAAAATAAGGATTTTGAGGAGTATATGTATGTAATGTTTGAGTAATTACTCCTCCTCCCTGGCCATTCATACCTGCAATACTTCCAACTCCTAAACCTCCAGCACGTGTTACTGTATATTGTCCTGAATTAAAGGATTTTTTAGATTGATCTACTATTCTACGAGGACCTCCTGAACCTCCTTGTTCTGTTCCTGCTTCATCTGAAGCTATATCTAATGCTGTAATTTTAAGTGAGCCTAAATCTTTAACTTCTCCCCCAGGTTCTACTTTTACTAAATCTGATTCTTGTTCACCTGGAGTTATATATCCTTGTCCTTTTTTAGGGGTATATTGAGGTTGGAATCCTTTTTTACCACCACCACTTATTCCAACAATTGCAGGGTCATTATTTTCTAAATCTAAATCCCCATCAAATGCATCGGTAAGAGTTGGAAGAGTTGGGTCTGTGGTAGGATATAATTTACCTCCTGTTTTACTACCTTGCTCACTATTTACAAATTCATTAGCATTTGGTCCCCAGTTTTGCACAAAAGTTGAATTTCTTCCATTTGTTTTAGGGAAAAATGTTTTAGGGTCAGTTTCAATATCTAATTGATCAGGACCATCAAAAGCAGCATCATCAAGTAAACCATTATGGGCTGGGCTATTAATGAATTCATCTGTAGGGGTATAATTTTGGTTATGATTATATAATGGAACATTTTTGGGACCATTATTTTCTAAATCTAAACCTTCAATTCCATCAAACCCTTCATCTTTTAATAAACCTGTACTTTTATCTCCTTCAGGGCTATCTTTAAATTTATTTTGGGGAGTATAAGTATGTTGATGCCCATAATTACTAGCATTAATAGGACCACCAGATGGTGCTCCATCTTCTAAGTCGAAATTTGTTTTATCAAAGCTATGTAATAATTCTATAAAGGGCATATTTTTATTTAATTATAAATATTAAAAATTAATAGGATACCACGCGTCCCTTAATATCTTGTTCGGGGTATTTTACTTCAAATATAGATGGATCAATGGATGGATAAAGTACACCATCTATTGTAGCACCCTCAATATCATAACCATATTCAGAATATCCATTATCTACACCACTAAGATTATTAAAATATACATTTTTAACAGTTTGAACACCTTCAATAACATCTAGAGCTGCATAAATATCCCTAAATATAATAGGTTGATTTATTTGCCATCTATTAATACTAAAAAAGGTTGTTAAAGTGTTAATACATCTTAAAATTACTTCATTACTATTATAGTTAGGTAATACAATAATTTCAAAATTTACCCCAATATTAATAATATATCCATTTTTTATTGAAACAGCATCATTAATCATACGATATTGAGAGAGATATGTTTTAAGGTTATTTTTCAAAGCTTCGGAAGGTTGTCTTAAATGTCTAGATCTATCATAAGAAAGACAGTATAAATCCAATGCAGCAATTTTTTCTTCTGGTGTTGTATTATTAGCTAATTTTGGAGAAGCAAAAACTTTAGCAATTGAACCATATTTAGAAGGTAAACTTAAAGCTCTAACTAAATAATCATCTTGTGTTACAGTTCTTGCTTGTGAATTAAACTGAGCCATAGAGTTTTGTCTAATTTCTTCTGCGGAATCTCCATCACCACCACCATCTGCAGCTATGGGGTTATTTATTTGAATTGAATTAAATACGTAATTAGCAGTAGTAGGATCTAATTCATTACTAATAAATGAAAACTCACTAGATTGTAATTGGTTAAGTACATTTGCTTGAACATTTGCTTGAACTCCACCTCCAGTTAAATATCTAATAGATAATGTTGTATTAGATGGAGATATACCATAACTATCTGTAAATAAGAAATTTGATGGTGAAAATGATGTGGTTAATTTATTTTCTTCAAATGGCAATCCTAACCCTACATTATCTGGATTTGGGACTATAGTCTCATCATTATTATTAACAACTCCAGAACCAAATTGGATTTGTAAAGTTGAAGGGCCTATAAAACGAGTTGCAAATCTTCTATCTGCTTGTTTTAGTCTAAGTAAATAAGGGGCATCATCTGCATCTTCAGTAAAATTAGGATCATTTGTATTAGTATTTCTAATAGAATCAAATACAACATCTTGTGCTAAATAATCTACTTCATACCATTCACTACCATCACTATCAAAACAATCTAAAATTTCAACGATATTAGATGCATTAATTTCTACTGTTTGAAATTGTTGGGGACTACCAAATGAAAAATCTTGAACATTTATTAAAGATGATACAGCACTTCTTGTTTTCTTTAAAAGAAAATATTCTGGATTATTTCCATTTACACTATATACTGTAACTTCTGTTGGGTCATTTGAACTTGAAAAACTAAAATCTACACTAGTATTTATTAAAAATGGGGAGATTGATTGTAATTCTGAACCTATTTGTGCTTGTGCTGGTAATTGAACAGCATAAGAAAAATCAGGGATATAAACTGATCCACTTAAAATTGAAGGTACTTGTTGATAAAATTCAATATCAACAGAAGATACATTAGTTACATTAGGTCGATACCCCATCATGTAAGCTAAATTATATAAATTATTTTCTTGACGAGCAAACTGAAGAAAATTTTCTTGAATTTGGTTATCTAAATAAAATGAAAGAACATCACCAACATATGAAGCCATTTCCATAAACATCATACCTGGGGATGATGGGGTAAAATCTGTATAAGTATTAGGATAATAAGTTTTGGCGTACTCAACTAACTGTTGATTAAGTGTTGAAAAATCCTTATTTAAATATTTTATATTTTTAGTTTCCATTTATTCAAATGTTAAATTTAGTTCGTCTGTTATTCCAAATGATTTTATACTATATGAAATAGTTACTTTAATAGTATTAAGATCTTCACTTCCTACTATATTTACCCCATCTAGATTAATATTTGGGAAATTTTGACTTAATTCAAATGATATTTTTTCTTTTAAAAGATCATAATCAGATTCAGTTGCTGTTTGAAATATATCTTCTCTTAAATTAGCCCCAAAATTTGGGCGAAAAGGTCTTTCACCTTTATTTGTTAAAAAAAAGTTTATTAAGTTTGATTTAGTTTGATCTTTTGTAGTAAAATTTTGATTAAAGACAGCATTAGCATTAAAAGGTAATCCAACACCTAATGCTTGATTCTTATTAAGATCAGCTGGGAATCTATTTGCTATTCTTTGTGCCATTATTTATTATTTAAAAGACTCATAATTTGATCCATTCCTAAATCTCCTTCAGGTAAAGCACCATTTGCAGGATCTACAGGTCTTGGAACAAACTTTCCTGGGGAATTTGTTGTATGAGTTGATCCTCCACCCATCATTTCATCCATAATGTTTTTATATTCTGCCTTAGCATTAATTGTAGGTTGAGAAGATAGTTGTGGGGTAGGTATCGAAACATTTTCTGATACTACAGTTTTAGGTGAGCGAACAGCTTCTAAAAGAATATCTTTTAATTCTTCTTGAATAGCTTCTTTAACAGCTTCTTTGATCATTTTTTTAAGTTCTGTAGACTTCATTGTATTTTTGATTATAAATATTAAATTTTTAACTTATTTTATAGGATTGTTGATGAAACAAATGTCCATTTTTGGAATAATGGATCCCAACGATATGTGTCTTTTTGTATTTTATTCCTTATTTCTATTTTTTTATCTCTAAATTCAGTTTTATTTCCACCCCCACTTGAAAATGGAGCATAAGAAATTGTATGTTTTACCCATTTGTCAGAGGTTCCTCCTAAAAATCTCCAGGCTTGACCCCTCCTAAATACAACTTCCCCATTTACTGAGCCTGGTCGTCCAATAGGAGAATATAAATTACTATTCCCACCACCAAAACTAGTTGCATTGGCAACACCTGCAATTGTAGATACTGAAGTTTCAGTTGATTGGGTTGATACTTCACTTACTTTTTGTTTAAGAGTTTTAAAATTTTCATTAGCAAATGTTAATATATCTTTTATTTGTTTAAGTTTTTTATTTAATTTTACTTTTTTAGGGGTTGATGATGAGGTAGTTATTCCTTTTGTTTCAAGAAATTTATCATTTGAAGCTTTAACAGGATCTATTGTTTTTAATGCCTCATATGCTGAAATTGTTATATTATATAATTGTCTTATTTCTGGGAGTGCTTTATGTTGGTCTCTTTTTGATACTCCAAAAAATACAGTACTAACTTTTTTAAGGAATTCTCTTTCTCTAAAACCTGCTTGAACTTTTTGGAGTTCATAATTTTCTTCTATTTCAATTTCTTGTAATTTAGCTTCATTAGCTAATCTAGCTAATTCTAATGAATCAGTTTGATTAATTTGAAATTGAATAGCATCTATTAATACTTGAGTTGATGAACTAAAGGAAAAAGGTGTTACTATTTTTACTCCTTCTTCATTAGTTCCAATTGCTCTACGGCTAGGAAATGAAAATTGATTTCCTGCATCATTATCTAATATAATAGTAAATCCTTTATAAACTATAGGATTATTAGAATTTGGACTTAACCTACTTTCTAAAGTTTCATTAACATCTGTATTTTCACCTTCAGCACTATTATTGGGGTTATTACTACTCCCTGTAGTATCTTGTGAAGATAAATCTATACCTAAATTTTGAAAAAATTCTTCTTTTTCTAGATCTGTCATTCCTTCAGTTTCGGATTGCAAACACCCTGCAAGTAACCCATCTAATGCTGCTAATTTTGCATTAACATTTGCTAATGTACTAGTTATAATTTCTAATGATGGAGCAATTTGTGAAGTTACACCACCAAATTCTTTAAGTAAAACCCCTAAAATATCTAAAGTATCTGAAAATCCATTAATAACATTAAGAGGGATACCTACACCCGGAGGAACGGAAGTTGGTAATGGGAGTGCTTTAATTAAAGTTACCCCAGCTTTAACTCCTGTTACTATACCATCTATAGTATTACCTGTACTGCTTAAAGATGTTAATGATGTTTCAATTTGTGTAACAGCTTGGGATAATTGATTTTTTTGTTCAAGAATTTTATCTAACTCCGCTTTTGGGGGACATACACCTTCAAATCTAGCTATAATAGGATCTATTGCTAATTCAAATTTTACCGCAGATTTAACTGCATTTTTTACTAAAAGTGCTACTATACCTCCAAGACCTGCCATTATATTGTTTTATTTTGTTTAGAAAGTAAAGTATTTAATTGTGCTTTATAACTAGTAAGTAATGTTTGGGATGCAACTGCTTGGGCATTTAATGGAGCAAAGGGAGCTCCTGGGGGTAATGAAACCAAAGCACTTAATTGGGTATTAATAGCATTCATTTCATCTATTAATTTACCCATAAGTTCAATTGTTTTATTTCCTAACATTAAAGCTTCAGTAGCATCTTTACTACCTAATAATATAGAACTCGCGTCTACTATATGTTCTTCAGTGTCTATATTCACGCTATCTACAGAATTCATGTTAATCGACGTAGCTGAAGAAAGCATAATATGATCCGTTTTACTATTAAGTAATATGCGATCAGAATTAGCTATAACTTGTGTACCTACATATTGATTAGGTGTTTCTGGTGGTGTTGAATATGAATTATAATTTGAACTTGCTACTTCTATTGGTATTTGTTGTGTAGAAGTCATCCAAATAGATGATAAATCTTTATTTATATCTTCTACTACAGGAACCCAACCATCTGGGTTATTATCTGGGTCTTCACCATTACGTAAAATGGTAATTGGGTCACCATTTTCACCAGTTTCAGACCAATCATTTACTGATCCTGTAACTGTTGAACCAAACCTAACACTATTACCCCATCTACCCTCATATATTACATCACCTTCAAAAGGTAATAATGGGTTTATATTTGATCGTTCTACAAATGTAGAACCTAAATTAATTTCAGTACTACCATCTTCAATTCTTCTAACATTACCAGCAGCTGATGATGTATAATCTGCTTTTTGGTTTTCTTCTAGTGTTAAACCATTAGGTAAAGCATTATGGTGTTGACTATTCCAAACATTTATTGTATTAAAATAATATAATTCTTCACTTGTACCCCCTAATTGGTTATTTGGGTTGGGGAGGGAAAAGGTATATACTATTTCATTTATAAGAGGGAGTTGTTTTGAATTTGATAATGCAGGTTTGGCTTTTTCATCAGATGTTTGTTCCCCAAATACAGGTGCTTGAGTAGATTGAAAAAAAATTGTACCTAAACCATTCCAACCTCCAACTTCTTCAAATCTAGGATGTGAATCGTTTAAAACTATGTCTACAACTCTAACAGGGGAGATAGTTGTACCACCCCCACCTCCACTAGATGTATCACCTGGAGATATGATATCACTCCCTAACCCTGAAAGACCATATCTTAAATCCATTATTTTTTATTTTTATCTGCAATTTTATTTATCTCAGATAAAAGTTGATCTTTTTCTTCCTGTGAAATTCCAAAACTTTCATCTCCATTTGCTTCAGCTTGTAAAGCACGTTGGACTATAGTAGTCATTCTAATAAGTAAATCATCATTTTTAACCCCAATATCCATATATTCTTTAATAAGGGGTACTATAAGAGTTGCATCTCCTATATCTGAAATAAGTGGTTTTAATTCGGTTATTAATGCACCGATTTGTCCTTCTTTTTTCTTTTGATTATTATAAATTTCTTCAAGAAGATCCGAAAATTTTTTCTTTCCAAATACTATTTTATCTAATTGTGACATAATACATACATTCTAGTTTATTATAAATATTAAAACTAAAAGTTTGTATATCCGTGTTCTAAATAAAATGTATAGTTCTTTTTAAAGATAGCATATAACTTATCTGCTATTTTTGTAATTTTAGGAGTTTTTACATTAACTTGTTCTCGAATAAAAATATACAATGCTTTTTTATTAAATATTTCAATGTTTTCTCTTTTTCGAAATAATTCTAATATGGCATCTGCTATTTTAGCATCAATTTCTTTAGGAAATAATTCATAAATATTTTCAGTAACATATTCTACAAACTCTTCAATATAATCTGAAAGTGGGTCTCTAGCATCATCTGGAGATGGTGTATAAGAATGATTTGGATCTTCTAATAAATTTTCATAAGGAGATTTATCAATTCTTTTTTTATAATTTTTTTGATTTGATAATATTAAATATCTTTTTACTATAGTCCCAAAATAAGAATATGCTTTTGCTCCTCTGGTTGGGTCAAATAAATGTATTTTAGATAATAAAAATGTAATTACTTCATGTTGTAAATGTTCAATTTCATCTACTTCAGTGTAGTAAAACTTAAATGTATGGATTATATTTTCAGTAAGTTTAAAAAATGGATAGTGGATATGGTCTTGATATATTTTACTTCTTTCTTCTTCATCGACTGTAGCGTCTAAACCATTATATTTAACAATAGCATCTTCTGTTTCCTGAGTAAAATAATTTTTTGACTTAGGCCTCCTTTTCTTTTTCCTTATAATTGAATCCATTACATATCTTTAATTCTAAACTCATTCAAAATCATTTGAAGTTTTTGTATTTCTTTAAAAAACCATCCAATTTCATCATCTGATTTGAATAATCCTTTTTCGTCAATTACTTTTAAACGTTTATCTGATTCCTCAATAGCTGTTGTTAGCTTATTTAGATATTTCATATATCCTACTAAAATATCCTCTTGTTTTTCATTTTTACGCATTAAGTTAAAAGTCGTAAACCCAAGGAGTACGACTATAACTGATAAAATTGATATTATTACTGTTGTGATCATAACTTATCAAATAAATTTTTCAACCCTTCACTTTTAATTTCACCTAAGGCTTTATTTTTTGTAGAAGCAATGTGTTGTTTTTTATTATTGTTACCCAATGTAAAATTACTCTTGCTAGCATCCAAGTTATTCTTAAATTTAGGTAACCATTCAATTTCAAACTCAATTCTTGCTGCCATCATATCTGCCTGATGTAGTATAAATGGTAGTGAAGTTCTTGGTTTAGTTTCTGGCATAAATGATTTTAGATACTTTTCATTTGCTGGATCATATAAACCATCATGTGTTTGAATAGCCATCATTTCATTAAATGTATACTTAACATCATGTTCCTGGAGTAAAAATAATCCTCTATCTGGGACAGCAGCAAATGCAATAGCTTTATTGTGCATATATTCTTCACCTAATTTATCTCTCCTCCATTTATCAGTCTGAGGTATATAAGACTCATGTTCAGAATCACCCATTTTACCTAAATCATGGTTAATAGCTGAGAATACTAATTCTTCAGTAGTAAATGTATCCATATTAGCACCAAAACCTTCCCAAACGGCAGACATTGATAAAGCAGCTTTAACTACTCTATTAACATGGTCTACATAACCTCCAGGAAAGGCAGAATGGTATTCTTTTTTGTGTGAGGCAGGCATAAGAGAAATACGATCTTCAAATTTCTCATAGAATGCTTTTAATTTTTCTTTACGTGGGGATGAAATATAAGTATCAATATTACTCATAAATTCAACCCAATTCATTTGGATTTGTTCTGCTGTTAATTTCATAACTTTTATTTATTTAATAAACTTGTGATTAAAATATAAATTACACATAGTGGGAATACTAGTGTAAATGATAAACCTTTTAATATGTTGGATAATATACCCAACTTATTATCGTGTTTTATTAATTTCTCCGGGAGAACGTTCTTCTCTATCAATGTATGATTGAATTTCACCTACAATTTCTTTTGCACTTTCAATTACTTGAAGAAATTCTCTAACAGGCTGTTGGTGGTTAACAGCATTTTCTAATTGTTTTAATTTGGCCTCTAGAACTAATGTCTTATCCAAAACTATATTACGATATCTCATATTATTTATTTATATTAATGTTTAATGTTTTAAACCTCTGGTACCTTTATACCCCTTATTCCCTATCTCTTATCCCTATTTCCTTTTTTCCTAAACCTGTATCTCCAAGATAATAGAAGGAGGGGTGGTATCCAAGTCTAAATTAAAAAAAAGTTCATTGCTGTTTCTATCTTATGGAGATGGGCACATTTTTCATATTCTTCTAATTTTTGAAAGAAATTTATAGCTAATTTAAAAGCTGTAAGTAATTCTTGAGAGGAATATTTTTTAAGTATATCAAAACTTTCGGCATCCTTTAGGTCAAAATCTTCAATAAATTCCCATGCTTTAACGTATACAATGTATTCACTTGCATTTTTCACATCGTTCACGTCAAAATCTTCATCTGCACGTTTAACCAAATTAATTAAACTTTCATTAAATGATAAATGGTTAAATATGAGTTTTTTAAACATTCCTAATTTAAAAGCTGGGGAATCTCTTACCTGAGATAATTGACTAGCAATTTCAGCTTTCTCAATTAAAGGAGTATCCTCATTGACTCTATCAAATAGACTGAATATTTTTTTAGGATCAATCATCAATATTACTCCCTACTACTTGAAGATAAGCGAGATATGCTGCTTTACCTTTATCCATATTTGGATTATTTTCTATTATGGAGGATGTTGCTTGTCTCCATTCTGAAAACTTACCTAGATTATGAGCTTCATATCCTACTTCTTCATATAACTTATAATCATGTTCCATTTTAATAATTTTAGCAGAAAATTTTTTAGTATGTGCTAATAAATATTAATACTCTGATTGGAGGTTACCATCAGTTATCTTTCTAGTATTAGTAATACGATTATTATCAATTTTATTTAATAAATCTTCATTAAGTCTATTCATTTCATTATAGATATTTGCAATATTACTTCTATAATTTTTATCTATTTCACTAATAGCATTATTTGAAGAATTAGAATAATCTAATAGTTTTTTATCTATTTCTAATAAATGTTCTTTAAGGTAAGAATCAATAATTCCTTCAACATCTTTTTTATTAATATCATTTGACCTAATATTATTTACTACTTTATTTAGATTTTGAATTTGTTTTTTTTGTTTTTTTAATTTATTTACCAATTCCCAAACTGAATATCCAAATAATCCTAAAACTAAAATAATTTTTACAATGTTAAATACTTCCATAATTTATAATTTTAATTATTAATATAAACAAAAAAAGGGTAATAGCCAAGCTATTCCCTTCAAATGTGAACCCAATAGGAGTCGAACCTATAACCGTCGCCTTAGAAGGGCGATGCTCTATCCAATTGAGCTATGAGTCCCTAAAAAGAGAGGCTTCGGGTCTTTCGGGGTTTCTGGTTAAGTGCAATGAGTAACGCCTGTCTACTATAAACCCTTTTTCGACAATTAATACACTCTACTTCTTAACTACAGCTTCACTACCTCTCTTTAGTACTACTGGCGAGAATCGAACTCGCACGAACATTACTGTTCAAGGGATTTTAAGTCCCTCGTGTCTACCTATTCCACCACAGTAGCAAATTAAGGGGGCTTCACTCTTTATAGCGCGCTTGCAGCATCAGAGTCCCAACCTAAGCAATCCGTCGATTGTATCCTTAGGATTTTACGTTTAGCTCCCCCTATTTACTTAGAGTTAATCGAGTTCTTTAAGTTGAGTTTCAATTGCTTCAATATCAATTTGAAGTTGAGCATACTCATCAACTACACTTTTAGCATCTGGGTTATTAGGGTGGTAAGCCCAAACTTTTTGTTGTAACCCAACTAAAAATGCTAATTCGTTAACTAATTCTAATTTTAAATCTCTATTTGCCATAACTTTTTATTTAATATAATATACAAAATTATTTTTTAATATCCCAATCATAAGCCGCAATTTGTAAACAAACTAATGGTGAAGCTTGAGGGTGATCTTTCATTTCAAGTAATGCAGTAGCAATAACTTCTGCAGTTAATCCTGATTCTTCTATTTTATTTGCTATATCGCAAAATTCAGGTGTAAGTGTATCTTTTAAGTCCATATTAATTAAGTGAAAATGTGTATTTATCGTGATTAATAGTGTATAAATCGCCATCATAATCATCTAACATATCCTCCAATGCTTGATTATAACCGCGCATATATACAAGTTCTTCTTCTGTATATTCTCGGGAAGGCATCAACATTTCTAGTCGATTATCTTCAATAGTTGCTAATAATGTTTCTTTAAATGTCATTATCCTTCTAAAGTGTTAATTAATGATTTAATAGTACCTTGTAGATATCCTACAATTTGAGCTCGTGATGTATTATCTTCCCACATTTTTTCTGATTCATCTAAATTCTTTTGAAGATAATTGATGATGTATTTTTCCATTTTTTTATCCATAACTTTTATTTTAAAATATTTTCTCCATTTTTAGTAACAATGAAACCAATACTTTCAGACCAAGTACGATCATCATCAACTTCAAATTCACTAATGCTAACACATTCGAATTTATAACCATCAATATTATATGGGAAACTATCTCTAATTTGTTCTAAACTTAGTCCAAAAAAATCACGTTTTGCTCTAAAGTAAAAACCTTCATCCCCATTATAAGATCCACTACCAATATAAGGAATATTAGTATATTTAATTTCTTGATGTTCTTCCCAATATCCAAAATCACTTTTCATTTCAACATCAGCACCTTTAGTATTTAAAATACTTGCTAGTGCAATAAATAAATCTTGATTTTCTTTTTCGAATCTATACATAACTTTTATTTTAAACTATCCCAAAGTAATTGAAGTTCTTTTTCTAAGATTTGACCTTTTTCATATTGTTCGGATCCTCGAATCTCATAACAATCAATTTGACCACCATAACTAATATTACTTAGATCAAAAATAAAACCATTTTCCATGTAAATTTGCCATCTACCAAACCCATCACTATCAATTGTAGTTCCGGGATACTTTTCACATACTGCTGTAAAAAATTGCTCTCTGTGGAGTCTTTGAATTTCTCTTTTTGTCATAACCTTTATTTTTATCATCCGAACCATTCGAACACCGTGAATATACGAACAAATCCTCGGGGAACCAAGTCCTTGCGTGGAAGTCTTTAAATTACTCTTTTAAATATTGCTTGCTCTTTCAATTTAGCTTCAATCACAATATCTGGTTCTAAACCATATGTATTAATTCTTTCATAGATAATATCTGAATGAGCTTGAGGACGAATACTTTCATTAAGATACTCTTTTTGTCTACTCTCTGAGTAATGACAACACTGAGCTATACCATCAGGCCATGTAATAGAAGCCATTTTTAATGCTTCCTCTTCAGTCATCCCTCCAGTATTAAATTTATGGTGGAAATAATCAAATGTAATTGGAATACCTATTGTTTGGTAAATACCATCAAATAAATCTTTAACAGAATATTCGTTTGGACTATCATCATTTTCGATTACTAACCGTTTTTTAGTGTCGTTACGCAATAAACTAAAATTCTTCACGAAACGTGCCAATGTTGCGCTTTTATCGCCGTAAGCACCACCAACATGGATATTGATTTTATTGTAATTTGATGGTTCAAACCCAAGCATATTCATTTGTTCGCTATGACAATCGAGTTCTCGAACTGTTTTTGCAACAACTTTGGGATTGGGTGAAGCAAGACAATTATATGGACCTGGATGCATTGTAAGTCTCTGACCTGCTTTAGTAGCAATATCTCCTATCTCCAACATCAATTTACAGATCTCATCATAATCCTTTAGTGATGAAAAATCATATTCATCTTGCCAAGGAAATATTTGGGATGATAAACGGAATAATTTTATTCCATGTTCATTATTCCATTCAACAATAGTTTTTAGATCTTTAACATTTAATAATGCTAAATCTGAAACATAATCTAATCCTTTTTGATCGAATGTTTTTTTACGCATTGTACGGTTTGTCATAATACCGTTTGCACTCATTGCAGTGTTTATACACGCATATCCTAAATTCATATAACCTTTATTTTTTTAATATACCTAAATATACGAATGGAGAATTATATCTCCAAATTTTTACAAATAAACCTTTAAAAATCCTTCATCTTGTGTGATATTCCAAATAAAGAAATCAAACTTAGTATTGAACTTCTCAACATCAAAATCCTTTGTTTTACAAAACATTCTAAATAATCTTCCACTGTAATTTTTACTTAATTTAGAAATAATATTCTCAACATTATCCCAATTTTTAGAAGTTAAATACATAATAATCTCATCATAATGCTGACCACTTTCTAAATCATTAAATTTTATATCCCAATCCCAATATATTTCACGAATAAGTTGTTTTTCGTATGTTTGTATATCGGGATCAATAAAGTTTACTGATTGTTTAGTTTTAGCAAAATGAATATCATCACTTTCATAAAAAGTAGCTAACTTATTTTGTATAGAAAGATAATCTATAACAAAACTACATTCTTCTCTATTATCAAGTTTTGGGAAACGATTTTCTATTATTTGTCTCTCTACTTCAACCTCATCAAGTTGTTCTTGGTTATATTTAGCTTTAGAAAATGAATCTGGAGTATGGTTATACCAATACAATACACGAGGAATCCAAAACCATTTACCTACGTTTTCAACATGACGTAAAATATTAGTATCATTTTGATACCATTTAAACCCTTCAGATTCAAAATGTGGTATAACATTCCTCCAAGCTCTTCCCATAGTCATAGACTCAACTTTGGTTTGCACAGATAAATCATAATTTGATTCTGTAATCCATTTTCCAACAAGTGAAGGATAATCAATTGCTTCTTTACTAGCATAACTACAACTTAAACCATACACATCTGGTCTTTTATTAAACCAATAATTATACTGTTCCATTAATTTAGGAGAAATAATATCATCACTATCTGTTTGCAAAATAATATCCCCTGAACAACCTAATTGTGGGTTGTAAAATAATTGCATTTTAAATTCTTGGTCAAAATATTTAACACGAGAATCTTTTGCACATATTTCCCTTAATTCTTGCTCTGCATTTTTATCATCACTGAAATCATCAGTAACAATCCATTCCCAATTAGTATGGGTTTGATCTAAAAGTTGCTGATACATTTGTTGAACAAAATCCCCACGTTTAAAAAATGAAGTGGAGGCAGAAAATTTATAATTTTTCATATATAACGTTTACCTAGTTCTTTAATTGTGTTTTGTGCCTCTTCTAAGGGCATTTGGAAAAATTCCCTATTATTATTAACTCTATATTTTTCTAATTTATGATGGCATTCTTGTTCAAGTGCAAACCCATTATAACAATGAAAAGCCCATTCAACTTTCATAGGAACAATCACACCAGTAGCATTTGAAATTTGCTTAGCACGCTCATCCGGATTATTTTTAGTATAACCAATTTTATAATAACCGGGCATAGTAGGATTAGACATAATATAAACCCAACTATCATAATCTCCATCTCTATTAGTATACATAGCAGAACTTCTAGCAGTATAATAAGTAACATCTTCCCATCCATCCCCATTATTAGAAGGGGTTAAAGTAAAATATTGAGCATTTTCAATACCATTAGAAGTAAAATCCTCATTACATGAAATATAATTTTTAGCTTCTTCTATTGTAATTCTATCCATAATTTCCTCGAAAAGTTTCTCTACTACATTCTATCATACATCAATACGTATATACTACCCACCATTTACAATCTTAGTTGAAGAAAGATCATGGAATTTATCAACGTAAATAACACGCCCAACATATCCTTCACCAATTATGGTGCGATTGCGGTATTCCTCGCCTATACACATTATATGAGGCGAATACTCGTCGATTTTCGCGCGTAACTCATCGTCGGATCCAAAAGTAACTACCTCATCTACATAACGGATTGAATTTAAGAATTCAACTCGGTTTGATAGGGGATTAATTGGACGATTAGGACCCTTCATCGACTGAACTCGAATATCATCATCAATACCCACCCGTAGATTTACTTTATTGTGGGGGAATTGGAGTTGGTTTTTTCCGAACTGGAATAGTTTGATGTGTCCTAAATGGACGACATCAAACGTTCCGTTAATCCAGACTCGAGTTGTGGGTTCGAGAAACATTAAGCTACGTATTCAAGTGCTAGATCAAACAATTCTTTATTGATCTTTTGATCTTGCTTGAAATTTTTTACTTTACGTGCTTTACGTACTTTAGTTCCACTAATATAATCGAACCCACCATGAATGATTTTTTCTTGTACTACATTAAATACACTCCAAACATCATTACCCATATCTTCTTTACGGGTTGGGTTAAGCAATTCTTTTAAATCAACTTTAATTCGTTTTACTTGTTTTTTATCAAAACGAGTTTCAAGTGCTTTTTTAGCAAAATCAAGAGCAGCTTTTTCTTCCATCTCAACTTGCTTCATTTTATTCATTGACTCTACTGTCAACGGTAAGCGAGCAACCATCTCACGAATATTTACCTGAAGATCTTCAAATGTATAACCCATATGTCTCATCTTCACATCCTCAAATTGAGTAGTTGAAATAACCAATCCATTTTCACAAATCATTCTAAATAAACCTGCTGTGAAGGTAAATGCATTTTTACCATCATGAGAATTAGTTAATAGAATTTGTGGGAAAACTGTATCACCATCATCTCCATTAATAACAACATCTGGATTACGGAATACAACCATATGTTTTTGAACACCACGAGTTTTAGCTTTACGAGCTTTAACTTCTTTTACATCAACAACACCCCAACCTAATAATTCCATATCATCAATTACTTTTGTTGTTGGAATATGGGTGTAGTGTTTTGAAACCTCATCTGAAGGTGTCATTGTGAATACTGCTGGAGCTGCCTCACGCATTTGCTCCTTTGTCATAAAATCTGTTTTTGTTAAATCAACCATAACTTTTATTATTTATTTTTATTATACCTGGAATATACGAATGCTTCCTGGCTAAGCCAAGTACTTAACCGGAAGCTTTTAAATTACTTTTTAACTAATAAACTTGGTGAAACTCTCATCATCTGACCATTTGCACCTTTAACCCCAATATTTTTAATATTAATTTTAACGATTATAAATGTATCATTAGGATTAACTTTTTTATGATTAATACCAACCACATCTCCAACCTGGAAATCATCTTTAGTAGCACGAACGATTTTTTCACCTTTTTCGGCTTTCATTTTCGCACTTAAACCATTCAC